>Ga0214477_100017_pt1 | contig 100056 bp, 72 predicted proteins | sample M1_20Mar14CPVII9_FD_165058 | JGI IMG/M metagenome (GOLD analysis project Ga0214477, IMG submission 165058) | Marine eukaryotic communities from Monterey Bay, California, United States - M1_20Mar14CPVII9sort6BwellC16 | ecosystem: Environmental > Aquatic > Marine > Unclassified | place: USA...
CTCGGTGGCAGATGACGATTGCAATAATATGATATAGAAATGCTGGGAGCGTATGATACTATCGTGGTTATTGTGTTATTAGCAAGAGATCGAATCAATAACAATTGCTCATGATTGGGAAGATTAGCTTGGTGGGAATCCAATAACCGTTTAGAAGCATTTTGTATCCGCTACAAAACGCTAATCGGATACTTGCAAAACGCTAATTCGGATACTTGCAAAAGGCGAATTAAGCCTATGCCACCAAAACGCTACCCAACTACTAATAAATCCATGCCGCGAGGTGGTTAGTCATTTTCCGTTATATTTTATTCACAGCGATCCATCTTATCGCCAAACCCTCTCCTATCATCGGCTGGTTTTGTTAAGAAGCAAGATATAACAATGAAGTAATAGATTCCAGGATACAGCATTCATAGTTAGTATAGTAAAGTAAGTGCTATCTCATGAAGTAGCTCTAGAACGTATCCTCTCCTTCCGTTTCATCTTTGCCCGTTTCAATCTATCATTACTCCATACCGGCTTAGGAGTAGGAGATGACGGTGCCGTCGTCTTCTTCTCCTGCTGCTGCTGTTGGATAGTGTTATCATTATCCAACAGTGACTTTGGCTCGTCCTTCTCCTTCTCCTTCTTGGGCGTTGATGCTTCACTGTTGGGAAGCTGTCGTTTCTTAATCTTTGATATCTTATTCTGTATTTGAGCTAGCTTCTCCTCTTCTTCCTTGGCAGATACTACTGCATTTGTTGTCTTCTTCTTCTTTGGAACATTGTAATCCAACTTCTTCTTAATCTCAGGCATGGCGGGTGGTAACTCTTGTTGTTTTGATTGATATGTCTTCCTGTCTCTCGAGGTAGCATTAGTCTGCTTAGGAGTTGCCATACCCTCCCATCGATTAATCAAATTATTAATACCATCCTTCTGTTGTTCATCATGAGGACAGTTTGTACTAATGACTGGATCATCGTCTTCTCCTCCTCCTGAAACTGTTGATAGTTGGGTTTCGACACTCTTACCCTTGGGTGTGGTACCCAAAAGAAGTTCAGTATGATAACTCTTAATATCCGATACTTCATCATCATCTCCAACCGAGACTAAGTGGAATGTATCAATTAACATTTGTGACAAGCTCGAAGTATTCTTGCTTCCAAACTTCTCCTTTCCACTTCCATGATAAGCGGTGGGAGTATAGGCCGGGGCATAAAAGTGATCATCATCTTCTTCTTCATCGTCTGTAACCGATTGACTATCCATACTGTGCACTGGAGCAATACCAAGTCGACATGACACACTACTTGAATTATTATAAACATCCAATAATCCCTTGTCAATCATACCATTATCATTCGTCTTTAACAACTGTTTCCGTTGTTCAAATGGCAGTGCCGGTGGTGGCGGCGGAACTGATGGTGATGATAATGACCCTCTACAAGTACCACTTTCATTAGACAACGATGATACAATCTCTTCAACTTTTTCACATTTAATTGACTTATCATCGAATACTTGATATAAATTAACATTCGTATGATCTGGACTATCATCTGATAGTACTGTATTCTGTTTTTGTAATATACTGTTTGTTGGATATAGCTCATTAACTCCTGCTGCTGTGGGTGTAACTACCGCTGGTTGAATCGATGATGGGTGTGTAGATGATTCCTCCTCCTCCAATGTTTCCAATGCCTCACAAATCGGTGTTATCACCGCCGCCGCCGCCGCCGCCACCTGATCTTCTTCTACAATTTGGGATTTGGTGGTAGACTGGTCAGCCATATCATAACTGGGTATCTGATTACTCAATCTCATTAAAAACATTTGTGTTTCCGCTGTATCAATTGTTATTTCCATATCCATACTTTCCTTCATTATACTCTCTCTTCTTTTCCTTTCTACCTCCATTTGTTTCTTGGTATGTTCTGAGATTATTGTTGTCATTGTATCATCATCATTCGTTCCAATCGTGGTGGCACATACACTGCATTTATCAGAAATGATGCCATTATACCTTGTGTTGCAAATGTCACCACTAACTAACGGTGACATGACATATGATAATATATTCACACTTGATGTAGCAAATTGTGTTATGGCATCTTGTTTTTGTTCATCACATGGAATGTTCTTGTTATTTAGTAAACATTCATCTAAACATTGTAATTCATCCTTGATATTACTACCGTATGTAGTTTGTTGTTTGGTTCTCTTCTTAGTAGGAAATCCGGCATTGTCAATACTCGTAGCAGTAGTAGCAGCAGTAGTAGTGGATTGCATTTCCTCTTGTTTCTTAAGTATATAATCTGATAATGATGATGTATCATTTGTGTATGAATACATTGAGGGTTGTAACCTCTCTTCCAATCTCCCTTCCTTCTCATGTGTCACTTGTTGATGATCTTGTTGTTGTTGTTTCTTGTTGAGTAAATGATCAGAGATGGAAGTTAAGTTATTCAACGTAACTGAAATATCATTCTCATCTTCTTCTTCTTCTTCGTCCTGTTCTTGTTCGTCATCGGATATAATCGAGGGAAGTGTTGTAGTCTCTTCATCATTTGATAATGTACCCGCCAAAGTTGTTTGAGGCGACATAGTCCGAGGCACTGTCGAGGGCTCTTCATGGTCTTGGGGTATACAAAATCCTTTATTGGAATAATACCTTGAATACGATCTCTTTGGTGTAGGCTCGTTGTTAAGGCTGGAAGAGGCACCGCCACAAACTTGTGCAACTGGTGAACATAAATTCGGTAATACGTCGTCTATCCACTGTATTGACTTCTGTTGCCACCCTTCGTCCTCTTCTATGCTATTAGGTGATACAGGCACAGCCCTTACTCGATCACCACCACCGCTACGGTTCGGCGTAGGCGATAGACTACGTCGAAATGAATCATCATCAGCCAATGAATGCATTATACTATCTGCCGAATCTATAATTATACTTTCCTCGATACTAACTTCTGTTATAGTTGATAGGGCACCGTTTAGTGTGTTATTATCAACTACTGTGTCCTCGTCACATGAATTATTGCCGCAATTTGTTGTTGTAGTGCCGCAGTTTGTATTGCAATTCTTGCCAATAGTTTGTGCTACAATTTTAGCACCGGTATACATATCTCCAATACATCCCGAGTTTTGCTGCTGCTGCTGTTGTGGTTTCTGTTGTTGTTTATACTTATTATTGGAGGAATTAACATCCCTTACTGCTTTTTTCACTAATGCGGCAATTTTTATAGAATGGAGACTTGCGTTACGCTCATGTTCTATTGTTTGTTTATGTTGCTGTTTCTCGATGGATTGAAGTGTGGCGTAGTTATTGTCTGACATACCCCTCATTCTGATAGAGCCGTGGAGAGATGAATTTGAGGGTAGGGTGCTAATAAGTCAATGACAATCTATGGGGGGTATTGATCTCGATGAAAAGATAGTAAGCAGGTAGGAAGTGTTATAGCTCATCGAACTGCCGATAGACGAGTCTTTTATTTGTATCGATGGGTTGGTATTGAGCTATCCTTTGCAATAGTTCATCTTCGGCATTGGCATTCATCCAATAAACTCAACAAGACAGGCTTGTGAAAAAGGAGAGTGGAAACTCTCATAAAAGATACCGGCGCGCGGAGAGGATGATGAGCAGTCAGTCTGTTCATGTTTCTAACCTAAACCTACACAGTTTTCATTCTTGGGTCCCTAATAGGGCAGTGATTTAGTATTTATTGTTAAAAGGAGTACCTGAACCTAGGAGGAGATTATAATAGATATACATAGAGTATAAATAGATTGTTCTGCTTACCGACAGGTTGTTGTTTCGGTGGTGGTTTAATTCTAGGACAAACAATTGTCAACAAAGAAAGGATACATCTTGTGTTGCAGCGTTGACACAATTGAAAAGAATTGAAATTTTGCATATTTATTTGTTGTTTGCAAAATAAAATAGCATAACAGGCACAATATGGGCAAGAAGAGCAAACGGAACAAACGATCGTCCGCGGCGGCGTCGACAAATTCAACATCAGGTACCAATACTAATAAGGATGAAAGCGGGAGAAGCAAATCAACAAATAACGCGTCAGGCAACAGCGGTAGTGTTGCCGAAAGGCTTTCTCGGAGAGGATTATGCAACCCATTTACTCCTACTACACAAGAAGAACTTGATGCAATTGTCACACAACCCACTGTAAGTTCAAATGAAGACGATCCAATCAAACCTCCAAAGGACGCTACCTGTTGGATTTGTTTAGAGGGAATTATGGATGATAATACTGAACCCCTTCGTAGGAATTGTGCATGTAGAGGCGACAATAACTATGCACATTTGAAGTGCCTCGTATCTCTTGCTACTTCAAAATCAGAGGATATATGGACTGGCAGAGTAAAGGCCGCGTCCAATAGTGATTGGTTAGCATTTGGTTGGGTTTGGGAGTCATGTCAAAACTGCAAACAATACTTTGCTGGTAAATTGAGATTAGATATTGCAAATGAATATGCAAGAAGTACCGAGGGGATGGTGGGTGGTGTACGAGCATATAGACATATCGTTGCATGTAGTTGGGTAACAAAGTCAATGTTTGAAGTACACAACCCTTGCTATCCCGAGAATTATGTATTGATGGAATCAAAATATGACAAGTTACTTGATCTCGTACAGAAAACATACCCCATCTACAACCAAGGTATTAATCCTGCATTACAATACATCAACTTTAGTCTAAAGCGGACAGAAGCAGAAACAATTACCAATTACTCTCAAACAGTAGCCAGTAGAATAAGAATGTTAGACAGCATTAGTTCGGTAAAGTCAGAGGAACTTACGAAACTTTACAATAAGTGGAATGATTTGAGTTCCCGTTCTGTTCAAAGATTTGAAGATTTAGAGGAAATATCGAAGAAAGATCCCATAATGATGCAGCAGCTGAAAGACTCCATCTTACATGTTAAGAGTCAGATGACCTACTTTAAGAGAGAGTTTTCGCATTTATCCTTAGAGGGGTTAGATGGAACATTGCCAGATGAGAAAGAGGATCGAAACTTAGTGAGCAATTAAAGGATGCATATATCAAAGAGCGTGGGGAAACATCTACTGATGCTATTAGATTTTCTCTTATTCATGCACAAAAACTGCTAATGTCACAGGAAAGTCCGCGTTAGTGTTGTTTTGTTGTGTGTTATGGTGTGTTCAATATGAAGACTCGGCCATTCGAATACTTCATTTGAACTTAGTTTGCCTTTATGTGATTGCCTTTGCAAGCCGCATGTGCTAACATATGTTGCAATCACTTCCCTTTCATCTTCTACACGTAACGCGCATCTTCTAGATTGCAATGTAATGAGGAAATCGTTCATTAACAAGTAGGAAAGTAGCATAAATCATCATAATCTTCTTGTACCAACAATACATGACAAGTAATTAACGGATATACCTGGATTATATGAATTTAAAATAATAATAATGAATGTCTCATCAAGCAACTATCCATCTAAAGCAAACTTCTGCACTCTGTCCAAATCTCAAAATTCTTGCTGTTTTCGACTGCCGATAATATTGTTTGCAGTGCATCTTCATGAGGCAAATGAATCACGTCAACATCATTGATACTCATGATAATATCATTCTCAGACACTTTATCCTTTAACTGACTCTCATCATCGATAGACTTCACTCGGAGATAATCCTTGCAGTTGCCAAGGCCTATACCCAATTTTCCTGGCTCTGCTATAACCTCACGTTGTGTATATCCTTGATCTACAAACCATCGTCTACAGTCGTTTGCATAGTTACGAACCTTTTCAGCTTCCTCATCAGCTGCCCGTTGAGCTGCCATACGAGCTGCTTTAGCAGATTGTCGACTTTCCATTTCTTCTGCTTTTCGAGCAAGAGCCTCAAGTGCCTTAACATCACGAGCCTGTCTTAGCTCAGCCAACTCCTTATCTGTTAGATCAGACTCACGAGCTGGAACGTAGCGAAGGTCAACACTCATCTGTGCCGTTTTCAACATAGTTCGTGAAGGAGTGTAGCCAATAGATTCAAAGCTTGATCGTAAGGCATTATCATGACCGTGGAGAGCGATCTCGTTCACAGTGCACTGTTCATCTTTATCCCAAGCTAGACACTTGGCGCCAAGAAAACTACCATGAGTACCATAGTCAGATAGACCATCAAACTCTCCCTCTTTCTTGAGAATATCAAACAAACGTTCAGCCTTAACACTCAACCCAGCAGCACACATGACTACAATCTTGCCGCCAATGAGACGAATGAACTTGGAAATGATTACAAGTGCATTCCCAATGTCCCTCGCCTCTTCCTTGGCATACTCCTTGCAGCGGAAGCATGTCTCTCCGTCATTTGTGCATATCTCTCGTGCATTAATCCACCATGAACGAGAGAGAATACCACCAGACTCGATGCCACCATCCTCAGGGCCAGGTAGTACCTCATCAAGAACTCTCATGAAACGGATAGTTGCTGCTTCACCACCTTCCCCTCGGGTAAGATCGATTCTACCGGCACCACCTAGCGATTCATGACCTCTCTCTTTGGGTGTAGGGCACAGGCCAGCCCAAATAGCCAATAGAACTTTGAAATTCATTTGGAGGAGTAAACATGCGAGGAAATGATCGATAACATTTGCATTTCGGGTTGTCTTTACTAACATCAGCAACCTTTTACACTCCTCACGCAGCATGTGTAGGCTTGGCAGATTTGTTGCATCATAATTTGCAAATGCTCCAGCAGCAACATCTTGACGTGTTTGTGTAGTAGTGTTTGTTGTACGGTTGCTCTTCCTCGCACTCTTCCTTGTCTTCTTAGGAGAGTTGTTGTTTGTAAGTTTTCTTTTAGATGGCATGGCTGGTCAATTGCTTATCTAAGTCTAAGTTGATATGTGATCACAAAAACAAAAGAATATGATGAGTACAATATCATAATTACAAAATAAAATACAGTTACAATACAAAAAGACAAATAAATCTCTGAATACAACTCACCCAACTTAATAATAATACCCGATAGTAAATGAATTTGGTGATAGAATAAAAGACAATCCTACTCAATCACACTGTATTCTAAAAATCTGTTCATAAATACCTCACTTGTCGTATATTTATTGATTGTGGTGCAATGTTTAGTACCAAATAAAATCAATGTATAATATCAAGAAATGACGAAGATTGTGTTGTTTTATTGTGTTGGTATTGATAGTAGACTAGTATTGGTGGGTGATGTTTTTGTACATTAATACCACTCTAATTATATTAGTTATTATTAATTGTGGTATGTTGGCTGGGTTGGTAATAGTTTGTTGAGATTGAGATGATGGTGCAGTTAGTTTTTTGTCGATTGGGTGTGTGTTATGTAATGCTAAAAACGGTACAAATCACACAACTCACGTAAAACACTTCCAACAATATACGAATATCACGCCTTCCGTCGTATTATGGTAGGTGGTAGTAGGGCATACGCGGCAAGGAGAGGACTACACTGATTGCTACTAATAGATTTGTATTGTGTGTTCTGAGTTCGGCAGGTGGAATTTAAGTCCCATCGGTATCCCTGAGAGCTCCGGCCGAGAGAGTACCTCCCTAAGTAGAAGAGTAGTATATTGGCGGCACGTGGCCGCCGTAACAAGGCCATACGGCCGAGTTGTAATATCGTCTTCTATCTATCTCATATATGCATTGCAAATTAAATTATGTTTGGTTGGATGAGTTATGCTTTGCGTGCCTCTAGAGAAAATTCAACATACCGCCACTGCCCTGAGTGTCTCAAGTCGAGCTGGGGATGGGAAAAAGGGCTCCAGGGCCACTAAAATGAATTATTTAGATTCCACATTTCCATAAGAACTCACAGTTGATTCTCATGAGAAGAGGGAGATGTTCCTTTGCCCCCGGACGTATTTGCCCATGGAAATGGAAATCAGCAATCAATAATCAATTCTCATCTCAAACATAAACAACCAGCAACTGAAGCATTATCCTGGTTATTGGATATATCGTATTGTAAATAGTAGAAGGACAAGAAGAAGAACCACCGCCGCCACCAGCCACAGCGCAGTAAGAGGTAAGTTTATTAACGGTATACTGCAAATGCAACTAAATTTTTGTAAACTTAACTTTTTGGGTGGACCATCACAACAATTTTAGTAGATGGTGTATTTACATTTTAAATGAATTTTAATATGTTTTATATGAATTGTAACTAATATTATATATTTCTCACCTCAAACCTATTTAACTATCTTTAAACAATCTAGAATATATATACCAATCATGTCAAACAATACATCAGATGGCACAGCTGAAGGGTTATCAGAGTATGAACTACTACGTAACCGTAACATCGAACGGAATCAGAATCGTCTGGGGGAGCTAGGATTATTAACTAATAACAACACTTCTGCCATTACTGCCGCGGCTCGTGGTAATGAGAAGAAGGGGGGTAAGTATATTTAATTATATTGTTTTGGTGGTTTTAGATTTGTATTGTTTTGTATTGCATCTTATATAGTGTACCTCTTTCCCCCATATTAATATAGGAAAACCAAAGGCTAAACGTGAAAAGAAACCAAGTGCTCCCTCCCGTACTCAACCCGGTCGTCCTAGTAAGGAGAAGGTGGTCGATTACTCTGCTGAACGTGTGTTGGGAAGTGATGAGAAGAAGAAGGAAGAGAAGAAGGATGAAGAACAACCTGTCCAAACTCGTCGTAGTAGTAGAGTAATTAAACCTCCCATGACATTTTTAGATGAGGCTAATGCTAAGATTGAATCAAAGCAAGTAGCCGTTGTGAAGGGGGGTGGTCAAGTATTACCCATGGAGGAGGAGGGTGGTAAGTATACACATTTTGTTTGTAGTGCAATAGTTCTACTCCTCTCTCATCTTACATTTTCCCTCTCTTTATTTAAAGGTTTACCAATGGACATGGAGAGGAAGAACAAAGTATTCTGGACTGAAGAAATGGACAATAAACTTCGTAAACTTGAAGCAGTTACTCCTAAAAAACCTGGTGGAGGTGGATACACCAACTGGAAGAAGATTGCCAAGGATATCCCTGGTAAGAGCGCTAAGGAATGCAAACTCCGGTAAGTGACTTTGATGTTAATTGTTTTGTCTAGCTCTATAAACTGTATCTTATCTTTATATTCCACAGCTTTACAAATCTTCAAAGAACAAAAGGTACAAAATATGAAGGTGAAAGTGGATTCAAAGGTGCCGGTGACATGTTAATTCTTGAATACAGACTTGGCGATTCTGGTGAACTCAAGAGTGAAAAACCGGTGTGGGGTGAATTTGCTAATAATAACTTTGAAGGACAACAAGATGGTCAAAAGTGCAATAGCCGGTAAGTGACAAATGTATTGTTATGAAAGTTTGCTATTGATTTCCCTATCTCTCAATAGTACCTCACATTGATATCTTCTTGCAGTGCACAATCTCTGATCAGATGTTTCAATAAGATAATGGATGGGAAGAATGTTGTAGAAACGCCAACAGTCCGAAGTGTTTGGGCTTACATTGAAAAGCACGGCATTCCAACACCTACTATCGAATCATCAGGTTCCAAGTACAACCGAAGGTGGAAGAAGGCTTCTCCAGCCAAGGCTGCCAAGAAGGCCCCAGCCAAGAGGAAGGCAGCTATTGCAGAAGAAGACTTTGAGGAAATCGATGTGGCCGCCCCAGCCATGGCCGCACCAATCAAGTCTGCTGCCAGGCCCCGTATGTCCACCGCTAAGAAGCCCAAGCTCAGCCGTGAGCCCGTTGCCAAGCCTGTCAAACCCGTTTTCAAGCCTGTCAAGCCCAGCTTCAAGCCTACTGCTGCCAAACTCGGCCGTAAGTCAACGCCTCCTATTGGAAAGCCTTCAGCTCAGAAGAGCCAATCATTTTGTTGAAAGTATGGTTATAGAAACTTACTTTCTAGTATGGGTTCATGTTATTGAGACTTAGACGAGTCTGCCGTCAGAGGAATATATCTATCCTTGTTACTGATTGGCCAAAAACAACCCAATTCATAATTTATAAATCTAGAACTCAAGTATTATATGTCTTTTCACATCGTCTTCATAAAAAGCATCTCTCTTGTCACAGGAGAATTGGAAACCATTTGATGCACTTGACTTGTTAATAAAAACCCTTGACACTTCTAAACTTTCACTCGGTTCATCTCACAGTCTTACCCAAGAACTACAATACAACATTAATAATCTTGTTACTGGATCTCGCAAAGTTGCAAACGAGATGGATCCTTACCGGAGATACTGCCCAGTTAAGAAGTATGAAGATGATTGTGATATATACATTGTTGATACTGAAATTTTGGGCGGGAAGATAGATGGTACAGAGATTGGAAATGAGATGGGTTGGACCCCATCTGAAGTTATACTGCACAGGGGTGCGCTTATTGAGTGTGTAGATCTTGTTAAAGCTTCTCATCTCAACGGTAAGAGGGGGTGGATTTATGATTATAATGAGGCTGCTAAGCGGCACGTTGTCCACTTTGAGGATGAGGATACAAAAGAGTGCCTTGTGAAGCCTGGTAACCTTCGTCTGTTGTTCTTTGACGAGGAGTATGAAACTACTGAAGAACCCACAGAAGCAACGAATAATAACAATGGGAATGATACACAGCAAACAGTCGATAGTGGCAGTGGTGGAGACAATGATTATGCAGACATGCCAGATCTTCTATGATAGGAGATGTGTTTAGAAGCAAAGTGAAAGATGGATATCTAATATGGGGCCGGGTGTGGAGCTGTTGTGTATAGACTGCACAAAAAGGGATGGGGAAAAGGGGTATAATCTTTAAACATATTTAGAGATTCATTAGATGAGATGACATAGTTTAGCTACTTGGATCCTCTCTTCACGTACTAGATACCAAGGCATCAAACACAGTTCTCCCAAGAAAAGCAAAACTCTCTCACACCTTTCTCATACACCGCCGAGTCATCTGTGTAAGTTATAGTTACTGGCCAGGTATCAAACTCCAACCTCTGCTTCATAGCAAGGCGTGATAGAATAGCTTCAATTGTCTGTGGAGAAAGTGGACCATTGGTCCACCACCGGAAGAGAGATGACAGAAGCCCAAAGATGTCTGGAATGTCATTATGCAGTTGATAACTTCATTCTCTTGCTCTGTTGTTATATGAGCATGTTTGATAAAGTGTTTGTCAACCTTTCGAGATAACTCCTTCTTGTCAAAATGCTGACACAGTGGTAGAGTAACTGTACATTCCATCTTGTATCGATACCCATCCTCGGAATGATGACTGTTATCTGATAGATGTACAACACCCAAACTCATTATTGAATCGCTCATTCTGTCTTTGGAGTCATGCTGCACCCTACTCCTTGACATATTTGTAACTCGATTAGTGCTACTGGTACTAACACTCTCCTCCTCATTCTTATTTCTCGCTGATATGGCCTTCACGGGTGCCGTTGTAGATTCCTTGCTAGTGGCAATAGCCGCAACAACTGCTTTACTTCCAATACATCCCATGCTTGTATCCTCGCTCTTTTAGTTATGCCTCTAGATAGTTTGGCATTGTTGTTTACTGCAAATAGTCAGATGTATAAGTTGAAGAGGAGCTCGTGTTATATGTGACTGTATGTGGGACAGTTCACATATCTTTCTTCTTCAAAGCATGATAGTTTTAAGGGGGTGTAAACAAGCATGGTCGCTTGGGCTTCTCATCTCCCCAATGTACATACCTAAGAACATAGGTCTTAAGTTACCAGTTCATTCAGTGTATTCTCGGCCTATTTTACTCCTCGATGCTATTATCAACGTCTGCAAAGTCATTAAAGAATGCTCTAAACAGTGCTAATCCATGGGATAAGTCTTTCGTGCCCATCGTCTCGCGAATCGAATGCATACTCAGTTGTGGACATCCCAAATCAATTGCACGGATACCAGTTGCAGTGCTAATGATAGGGCCAATAGTTGACCCACAGCCACAATCATTCCGAACTACAAACTCTTGAACTGGCGGTAGTCCAGCTCTTCTTGCCAACTCTCGTACAACTAATCCAGTAATACCATTAGTTGCATATCGTTGATTCGAATTCCGTTTAATAACCATCCCATTATTCATCTTTGGACCGTGTCCCTTTTCATGCTTAGATGCATAATTTGGATGGACGGCATGGGCTTGATCTACACTTAATACAAAGCTCTTTTGAATGGCACGATCGTAAACAATTGGATCTGGATTGCCCGCACCTAATGAGTGGCTGATCTTCTTGACTGCCTCGCCTACGATGGGACTTCCTGCACCTGTTGTTGATGAGCTACCAACTGATTTGAGACATATCATGTGTACATAGATATGTGAGATTTTGATATTCTCACATCTTGTGCACGTATCAACAAAACAAAGCAAGAACTTACCTTCTTCATGATCAAACATTGCAATCATACTAATATCATCATCATTCTCAACTCCACTATCCTCTACATGATCAATCAATCCCCGAAGACTTAAGAAACAGCTTGCCAAGTTATCTAACCGAGCAGAGTGGAGAAACTCAGACCGTACACCACCAAAGTTGGCAGGTTGTATATCAAATAGATTCAATTCAAAGTCTACTATATCCTTCTCGTCAACATCCAATTCAGATGCTAATAGCTGAACAAGTAATGGTTCCTGATTCTTCTTCCAGGTATCTTCTTCTTCACCTTCTTCACTACTCTTATCTTCATCCTTCTTCTTATCACTACCATCAAGTGATTCTTTAACAGCAGATGAAATAATTGGTGCCAAATGATCTTCTTTATTAACTTTGAATGCCTCTCGTTCTTTAGCTGTTTGTAAATGTATGGCTAGGTTGGGTATACGGAGTATAGCTTGATCAATCTTGATCAATTCCTATTGATTTTGAGTAAGAGGACACACGTCAGAGGCATCAAACCAAAATACAAAGTCAAAACACATCATATAAACATATTCATATACACATTCTTACCTGACGTATCTTACCACTCTCTCCATCTCTAACAAACACTCTACCACTAATACCCAAATCACGATCAAACCAAGTATGCCACAACCCGCCTCCATAACATTCAACAGCCAACTGTATCATACCACTACTACCGCCATCTTTTGAAGTTGTTAGTTTGCTATACGGCTTGACTTTTAGATTAGGTGAATCAGTATGTGATCCAATAATCTTAAATCCATTACCAGGTTGGTAGTTATTACCAACTGTAAATGCAACTAATGTTGATTTATTCCGGGTAAAGTAATATTTACCACCGGGTTCTAACTTTGAGGTAGGTGATGTATCATCCCATTCAATAAAGTTAGCTTCTTCTAATGCAGTAATTGATGTTTGTACTGCATGGAATGGATCTGGGGAATCATTTATAAAGTTCATAGCATCTTGCGCTAGTGGTATATGATCTTTATATGTTGATGATAATGGTGGCATTGTAGTAGTAGTACTTGATGCATATAACTTTGTAGTAGAAGAAACTAATCCAGTATATCCTCCTTTTGGACTGTAATTATTTATACCCAATGCCGGAGCCCAGGCCGATACACCAGTAATGCCAGCTAGTAAGAGTATTGATGGATGATTGGTACGCATGGTTAGAGATGTTATTGTCCGAGTAGCAGTGGTAGAAGAGAGATGTTGCAACATTCCGCCGCTTTGTTTAGATGTACCTACGGTGACTACTAGGCATTGGCCCATAGGGGGGCCGGGGGGTGCCCCCCGGAAAGTCAATTGGGGGGCGGTCAAATTGGCAATATCGTACACCAATATGGGTACTTTACGGGTACAAATGACGTATATATGGGTACAAATGTCCATATTTGTATCCAAATTGTGCCCCCCAAACTCACGGGGGGATTTACGGGGGCTAACCCCCCGGAATCGACATTTGCTCCCCCCTATGGGCCAATGCCTAGTGATACATAAATAAAATCACTGCCCTACTCTCTAGGGACCCAAGAATGAAAACTGTAGGTTTAGGTGAGAAACATGAACAGATCTCACTTAGGAAAGAGTTATGACGATTGATGATATGCCATTGATATAGCAAAAAATCAGTGCATAGTCTTCTTTTGATCAGCCATAGCTTGGTAAGAATGTATATTGATAATGTTTGATGGTTTTGGGGTATGGCGATAAGGCAGTAGATAGGCGTTACAGATCAAAATATAAAAAGAGACACATAAGATGTGTCTCCTGAATCTAAAATATTCCTCTGTTTGTATTTGTACTCTGGTAGGTGTCGACATATTATTTCACCCCTGTACCATATCTACCATTATTTTCATTATGTTTTCTTTGTTCATATCCGCGTTGATTGCAATGGTATTGTAATACTGTTTTGTCTAATAAACGATGCTCTAATATTATTATAGCTTTGTTTTTATAGGAAATCATGTCTACCGATTATGCGTTGGCTGATACAATAAAAATTGAGGATATTACATCCAAAGAACAGAATAGAGAAATTCTACATGGGCTCAAGAATAACGATGAAAGTTTTGGCAGGTTATACATCATTGACGGCGATTCAGATGATGGTGATGATTATAGTCCAGATGACGGGGAAGATTTAGGTTGGTTGGGGTATTATATCGGTCAAAATACAAAGTTACAAGAGCTAAATTTCTACATTACAATTGATAATGAATCATTTTATAAAGAGATGATCAGAAACAGAACAATCAAAGAAATACACTTCTATGGTATTAATTTATTGAATGGGAAGGTATTTCATATGTTGAATCCATTCCTCAAGAACAACAACAATCTATTTCAATTTGAGGTAGATGAGTGTAATTTGAGGGTCGAGGATAGTCAGCAACTTTCATTAGCCATAGGGAGTTGCAGTAAATCTTTGAAGCACATTAACATTTCGCATAATACAGTTGGAATTGGACAATTGGTTAATATCATTACAGCTTTGAGTATGCATCCACAGTTAGAACAGCTAGATTTGACATGGATGGATATTGGGATTAATGAATGTACTGTTACGAGGTGATAGTTTTGCTCTCACTTATGTTGGCGAAAGTACCCGATATGGGGTTGTTGAGGATGTTTTAGATCACGAGGTGTCAGAATATGTGAATGAGAATAAGAAGTTTTAGATCAGGTCTTGGATGTTACAAACCTGACTCAGTGTAGAATAGACGAGCAAAGAGCTCATAATTAATTTGATAATTTAGAGATAGACGAAATAGAGTAACCGAGTTCCTTACTTAGTTTGCAAATTAGGTTGTTGGTTGTTTAGGGAAGCTCCGAAGTTTGGTGGCTTCCAACATGTACGGCATTATCAACTCTACTACGCTGTACTACTACCCAGCTACAAAAACTCAACCTACATGGGAACAATATTGACGATGACGGGATAGAGTTGCTATTGCCAGCACTGCGTGGTCATACATTACAAGAGCTGAAGCTCGGGCATAATCAATCAATTACAATTAGAGGTTGGAAGGCAGTATCAACTCAATTAGAAACGCCTGATACCATCCTTGAAACGTTACATGTGAACAACAACAATATTGGAAATGATGAGGCATTGGTATTTGCAACTGCCCTGGCCAATAACACCACTCTCAAAACTTTGGGTCTATATGGAAATGGTATCACTCTTGAGGGTTGGGAACCCTTTTCAAAGTTACTTTGTGATACCTCCAGTGTTAATAATACATATCTATCAAATCATACACTAACGAATCTAGGCAGTACCGGAGAAAGTAGAAGGGATACTTTGGTCGATGTATTTCTACGTTTGAATGGAACATCAGACAAAGGGAAAGTGGCCATGAAGAAGATTCTACAACATCATTCTCATTTCAATATGCGACCTTTTTTTGAGTGGGAATTCAAAGTCCTACCGATTATGATTAGCTGGTTGAAAAAGACCTCAGAGTGTACAGCCACGTTTGAAGAGAAGATCAATAGACTGAAACTGGCGGTAATATACGATTTCATCAAGGAGTTTCCAATGCTTTACATCGAACCTGTGACAAGCAAGGAGATTGCAGATTACACTGCAATGGAGGAAGAACACTTGCTTAGAACAGGTGGGGATATAAGATTAGCAGAGATTCGACAACACAAAGCCCGCGCTATGAGAAGACTTAACTAGCGGAAGGAAGTCTCCACAGTCGAGTGTGGAGACCTAGGAGACTTTGAGGCATGTCTTTAGTGCCAAAGAGTTCATAGATGACGAAGGTACCATGATAAGTAACTAATCTTTATACTTATCATCAAATGAATTCCTAAATATGTTACAAGTTGTCCCCTAAACTCCCTTTTTCTGACCGCTTCTCTATTGGTCATCTCTTTGTGCAGTCTGTATATAAACCTCTATCATGGACCGGTATCCTCACCCTATATCTGTGTACAATCGATCTATAGTTATAGCCCCGGCGTCCAATACCTCACCCCATCTACGGAGGAGTCATATGATACGGACGATCATTCTCCGTTCCACACAATACATCACATCGTGACGGTGCACAACTCAATGGACCACAACTTATAACACTACCCAAGAATGTATCATCAACCTCCTTCTTCCGTTCTTCTTTATTCAACCCCTTGAAACTTTCTTCATACTTTACTTTAGCTTCCTCGTCTCCAAATGTATCTATACCACAAAAGTATAAGGCAGTGAATTGAGCATCTTCAATTATTGATGATAGTTTACTTTGAGTGGGTGAGCGTGTTTCTTTGAATTTGTTATAGGTGTTGGTTACGTCATTCCATATAAATGTTTTTTTCGACCATGAGGATGTCAAATCGGAGTTTATAGTTTGATGTCCTGATCTTGATACTTTTGTATGTATTGATTTGTCAGATCTGTGTAGTAATGATCCTTCACTTTGATCTAGTACTGCGTTACCTTGTGTTGGTGGTATCTCTTCTTGTTGCTCTCTAGCACTTCGTCCAGTTTGTGAGGAGGAGGCAGCAACTACCGTAATCTTATCAGTAACCACAACAGCTTGATCAGTTTCCATACTCTCACGTAATACCGCACGAGCAGGCGTATCTGGATCTAACCGTATATCATTCTCTTCACTACTACCTTTTGTTGTATGATCGGATATTTCCGATATGACACTGGCAGTATCCTTATTATCATCTTGAACCTTTGATAATTGTTCAGTTGTTTCATTTAACACATCTGATAGATTATTATTTATTATATCATCTTCCTTCTTAGAAATAGTACTACTACCCTCATCGGATGATGCGGTTAAACTATTATTTCGACTATAACTCAATGTTACAGCTTCCTTAATTTGCTGTTGCTTATTTCTAAAATTCCATTCTCTATTATTATTGTTCATGGGGGGCTTACTCTGACTACTGCTCTTCTGCTGTTTTTTCATGGCAGACCGTGCATCTAATACTAAACTAGTTTCAACTTTATTTGGTGTTGATTTGGTATTCGTTTTGAGAGGTGGGCAAGCTGCTCTATTGTTGTTGATTTTTGTTGTTGTGGTGGTATCTAGAGTATTGGCGTTTACATCGTGTAGAGGAGCTCTACTGCCACCGCCCGTCGTTGCCTTGGCTTTATTACTACTACCGGCGGCTGCATCCGCGCCACTGGATTGATTAGATGACGACCAATGTGAGTGTCGATACATAACCTACAATTACAACGATAGTTTTGGTATATGATTAATTTCAAAGGGACGGCCGGCGGACGAAGCAGGAAGATATTGTCGTATTATATTATGGAGATAACTGATAACAAGGATAGTCGAGTACAGCGCAGGCTCTTCAACTACAGGGGGTAACTCTTGCTACACTGATGTCCTTGCTACAACTTTCAAAATGATTTGAAAGTTTCTCACATCTTCGTGACCCTGGTACTCAACGCAAGAGAGAAGGAGAGGGACTAACAAATGTACTAGATAACTGAGATGTCGTTGGACTACCCTTTCCACCGTTTGTATGCTATTTCGATGAGATTCGTTCTCCCGCCTTTTTTCGCTGTTTGTTGTTGCCCTCATTGATGCTTATATCCTTATATACGATAGCAACTATATGACATAATGTTGGCAACAGCACATGAACCATCCAATCAATATCAATATACAACCTACATATCAACCTACGTCAATGGCGGCAGGACACGTAGTGAACAACAGGCCATCTTTAACGATATGCAGCAACAACAAAATGATATGTTGCAACAAGTAAACGATTGTATGAATAGCGATTCGGTTACTCCGTCGTTGGCTGAGCAGGAGTATGATATTGATATGAGGATTAATCTATTACGTCAACAACAGCAACAACAACAATCTACACGGTCATTTATTAGCAGCAGCAGTAAAAAGAGAAGATCATCATGGTCAACAGCAATAATAGAAAATATATCCTCCTTCATTGAAGACATTACCACATGCTGCTGGCATGTTGATTTAATATGTGGATTAGATAATGACGAAGAAGAAGCTATACTAAAACGACAAAAGGCTAAAGAGAATCGTAAGAATTGTATAGATGATACATTCATGGGTAAGGTTATTAGTTGTGCACCATTGAGTAGTTGTGGTGGTCATAGTAATAGCTGCGGTGCGGTCCGAGGTGTTGTTGTTGATGATGATACTACTATTGCAACTACTCCATCGTCGGTATCACGGTGTTTAGATGAGATATGATTTTGGCAGTGGTGTTATTAGTTTGCTATTGTTTAGAAGTTTACAGTTTTGATGAGTTAGTACTTGACCTATTTCTCAATCAAGTTTAAGGATTGGAGAAAGGTCTATAGAAAGAGTTCGATATTGCACAGTTTTGTTATGGTTAGGATTAGAATTAGGAACTTAAGACTCTATGAAGAAGTATTAGAGTATATCATATATATCGAACAAGTTGCTTATTCTCAATGGGGTATTTGCAATATTCGTATATGCATAATCTATCCATATGTTTTACATTATTCACGTTAGCCCTCAAGGAGCAGAAGGTATTCTGTAGGGCTAAACATAGCTGTTTTGACAACCTGGAGATTCTTCCCGGGCAAGGATTATGGCAGGGAAAGGCTGAGCGGAGTGGGGATAACTTGTAATTTAGAAACAGAGACTGGAGCCACTCTTTGGGTGGAAGGAAGATTGAAAATCAAGAGTGCCTAAAGCCTTCTCATAGCATGAGCCTTGCGTTTCTGAATCTCTTCTAGCTCATCCCCTTGTAGTTGTTCCTCCATTGCAGTATACTTTGCTATCTCCTGTTTCGTCATGGGTTCGATATATAGCATCGGGAACGCCTTGATGAAATCATAAATGACAGACAGCCTCAGTTTGTTGATTTTGTCAGGATGATATACAGGTGTGTTGGAAACCGGTAAACTAATAGTAGCTGCCTTGGTAAACCAGTTAATCATAATTGGCAAGACTTTCAACTCCCATTCAAAGAAGGGTTGCATCTTGAAATGAGAATGGTGTTGTATAATCTTAATGATTGCAACTTTCCGCTTGTCTTCCATATTATTAAAGACAAGAGAAGTGCTGACAACACGAGGTTCTCCTTCTATACTGCCAAAGTACGTCAGTGTATGATTTGATAGATATGTATTGTTAACACTGGAGGTATCACAAAGTAACTTTGAAAAGGGTGTCCATCCCTCAGAAGTGATGCCGATGCGACTGTTGGACAAAGATAAGGTTTTGAGAGTGGAGTTGTTGACCAGGGCTGTTGCAAATACCAATGCCTCGTCATCTCCAATATTGTTGTTTTTCACACATAACGTTTCAAGGTTGGTATCAGACATTTCTAATAGAGTTGACACTGCCGTCCAACCTTTAATAGTAATTGATCGATGGCCCCAAGAATCAGCTCTTCTAACGTATTGATATCGGCAAGTGCATTTACCAAAACTTCTATCCCGTCATCATCAATATCATTTCCAGTTAGATTGAGTTTTTGTAGCCGAGTAGTAGTACATAGTAATAGAGTTGATAATGCCGTACATTCATTAATTCCAATATCCATCCAAGTCAAATCTAGCTGTTCTAACTGTGGATGCATACTCAGTGCCGTTATAATATTGCCCAGTTGCCCAATTTCCATTGTATTACATGAAATGTTAACGTGATTCAAAGATTTGTTGCAACTCCCTATGGCTAGTGAGAGTTGACGAGCACCCTCTACCCCGAATTCACTATCCTCAACCGAAATTTCAGTTAGATTGTTGTTGCTCTTGAAGAATGGAACCAACAATCGAAAAATCTTATCCTCTATTGAACCATTAACATAGAAGCATATCCTGCTAATTGACTTATTATGGCTAACCTCTTTGTAAAACGATTCATCATTAATTGGTTTGTAGAATTGTATCTCTTGCAAATTTGTATTGTTACTGATGTAATATCCTAGCCAACCCGTATCTCCGTCACCAGGATCATAATCATCACGATCATCACTATAATCGTTTTCCATAATAAATAACTTGTCAAAACTTGCATCATTATTCTTGAGCTTATGTAGAATTTCTCTGTTCAGTTCATTCGATGTTATATCCTCAATTTTGATAGTGTTTGCCAACGCGGCATAATCGGTAGACATGATTAATTCCCTATGTATACAAAGCTATAATAATATTAGATCATTGATTATTAGGCAAAACAGTATCACAATACGATTGCAATCCACACGATGTATGTGTATGAACAGAGAAATATAATTGAAGGGTACAGGTGAAAGTGACACATCTTGTGTCTCTTTTGATATCTCGATGTGTAACGCCTACTGCCTTATCGCCATACCCCGAAACATCAAATATTATCAATATACATTCTTACCTAACTATTGGCTAATCAAAGAAGACTATGCGCTGTTTGTTTGCCAATAATATTATGCTCTTTACTTACCTGATGCCTGATTGCCGATTGCTCTCTTTGCGAATAGTCAATCATGTTTCTGACCTAAACCTACAGTTTTCATTCTTGTGGCCCCAAAAGTAGGGCGTCTGCATAGTTGATGAGGAAGGAGAATAAATATACCATGTATGATTAGATAAGGAGAATAGATAAAGTATTGATAAGTTGCTTAATTCAGTAAAGGTCTTACTAAGCTTTTATTAGGTGGCAACAATTGCAATAAAAAAGGACACATCTTGTGAGCATTTTTTTTTGAAGTAGTGATACAATACAATGAGTAGCAATAATAAACGTAGGAGGACGAATACCTCTAATAATAACAATGGTACGCATATTACAGACCTTCCCAATGGTATATTAGTTGGTATTGCAAGTTATTTAGCCAAACCGTCGGCGGTGTTATTTGCACTCTCAATGACGGCCGACTCTCGATCAACACAAACAAGTAAAGCAATCATATCCTCAATCGATTGGAGTGTATTAGATTTTAGTGATATCGAGAAGAGATTAGCATCTAAATTAAAAGATTGTGATATTGATAAGATATTGAAGAGTATAGATGCCGTTAGCAATCTTAAGATACTGAAGCTTGGAGGGTGTGTCAAAATTACGGGTAGTGGATTGGATTTGTTACGTTCATCAGTTGCAATACAACAGATTGAAATGAGTTTAGTGGGAAAGCATGAAGCACCTACGATTAAACGAAAACCAAAATTATCTGAAGATATAGTATTACCTATACTTGATGATATCATTAGCAGAGGAAGAGCAAGTAGTTTAAAGCAATTGGAATTACCAAAGAAGTGGAGGAATGCACAAAGTACAGATATGGATGATTTCCTAGCGAGATACAATGGCTACTTGAGGAACAAAAGATATTCTTGTTCAAAATGTGATAGAGTCTGTGTAGAGACAGGGAGAAATGAGTGGATAGGTCTGCAAAGAGACGAGTGGTATGGAAGTCAGAACTATACATGCACTGGATGTCTCAATCATTTTTGTTATGATGGGAATTGTGTGGACGGAAACGGAGATTATTACGTCCAATTGTGCAAAAAGTGTGAAAAGTTATACTGCAAAGACTGCACTTCGATTTCCACATGTTTGAACTGTTATAGATATGCCTGCAATGAATGTGAAGAAATGAAGACGTGTGAAGGGGAAGATTGTGAGAGGACTCTTTGTGTAGGTTGCTTTGAGAAGAAAAAGTGTTACTATTGCAAGCGATCCAGGTGTTTGAGATGTGTTGGTCTCATTGAATGCCAGGGCAAAACTGTATGCTTTGAGTGTAACCAGAGTAGAAGGGGGAGATTGTGAAAGATATAAAGTCGAATTTTGTTAACTGTCTGCCTGAACTCGTTATAAGGGAAGTATGGGTAGAGTGGGAGTAAGGGTCAGTAGAGGTAGGCTAAGAATAGTAGCACCAACAAGTATTATATTATACATTCAAGTTCAATGTAGACAAACAACCGCCTGTCACTCCAATCTACCAACATATACTGGCTGCAGTCGCCAACATATAAAACCTCTCTTACCACCCCCTCCTCGCACCCCCAGGGCTTACCCTTCTCTTCCCTCTATCTACCACCACATTGACCAAGGGCACTACTACCAGGTACACAACTATCCTCAAAAACATTCCTCGCATCATCAACACCACACTGTGCAACACTACTAGGTACACAACTAATAACACTTCCCAAAAATGTATCATCCGCCTCACGTTTCCTTTCCATCTTTTTTAACTTTAAACTCTCTTCATACTTTGCCTTGGCCTCGTCATTATCGGTTGTTGTATCTATACCACAAAAGTATAGACCGCAGAACTGTACATCCTCAATTATTGATGATAGTATTGTCCCATTGGACTTTTCCTTGAGACCATTATTACGTGACGTTTTGAAGGTAGTATAATTATGTTTAATTTCATTCCATGTAAATGTTCCCTTGGATGTATTTTGTGTATTATCTTGATCGGTTAGTTTGGATGTTTTCGATGTTGTTGGTGACGGCGGTGGAACACGTGGTGCAGAAGCGGCAGCATTTGCCTTGGTGGCTGCCATGCCCTCTCTCAAAAGAGCCTTGACACGTTCGTCAGGATTAGCGGCTGCATTACGTCCTCCCGTCCTATCCGATATTTCTGAAATAACACTACCATTATCACCTGGCTTGGCCATACCCAACTGATTCGTTTGAGCACTAGAAGTATAACCATACTTTTCATCATTGAATAAATTATCCTCTTCTTCAGTGTCTAATGAGACATTATCAAATGTTGATGTTGATACTTTGGAATGATGACGCTTTGCCATAGAAGCCTTGGCATTTGCTACTAAATTTGCCTCCGCGGCTGCATTATTCCCCTGGTGCTGTTGTTGACCCGTATACGGTACACAACCTTTCTCCCCCAACAAACTACTCTTACCACCCTGTAATCCACCAGCCGCTGCACCCACAGTTTGTAATATACTCTCATCTAAGAAATTCCAGGATACATTGGAACTTTGTCCTGTCATTACACCCTCGGTATCATTCGTTGCTACTGTTACTCTGTCAAAACTAAATTCTGAAACTTCCGATATGAAACCGGAGGCTACTGATGGATCACGAACATGTTTGGGATTGGATCCGATTGTTGGTAGTAGATTTAACTTTGTAGATTGTGGACCTGCTCGAGAGGGTGAGGGTGAGTCGGCAAATGTAAATTGTTTGTTATTGCCGGGCGATAGACCGGCAGCCTTATCGCCACTATTATTACGTTGTATCTCCGGTGTAGAATTTAAACTACTATTTAAGGATGTTAATGCTGTATCATTCCCATCTAAACTATCCTTACTTGGTGAGCTAGCACTACTGTTATTATTGCCTATACCAAATTTCTTTTTACCAAGGCCAAGTTTACTAAATCGTTTATTCTTTTTAATTGGTGAATTTGTTGGTGATTTACTTTTGCTGTCATTTAGTTCGAAGCGTGGTGAAGGATCTGGGAAGTCGAATACTAGGTTTGAGTTTGGATTAGCCACCATATTATTGGTATTTGTTGTTATTGGTTGTGTTTATTGTATGGGTATGTTTTTATTGCAATGAAATTTGTTTAGCCGGTTTTTCTCGAGACAGGATATCGCCGCCGCCCGCCTATCAAATAAAATATATGTATATGACTTCGTATTAATATTAACTTATCATTATCATCAAGGCCACTAACATGAGAGATACGCCAGCGTGTTTATGGTAGGTTGTAACTCCGCGCTTGAATCTCGAAATTTATACCCCACAAAAAATTATGAGGATACAAATATTTTGGGTGTTAAAACTACAATATAATGCTTAAGGTATCCTTCTTTGGGAGTACTTGACGGGGGCGATAGATCAATTCATGCCGAAACGATTCCGATTTTGGTACCGATTTTTAAATTTACACAGAGATTTTTTCGTTCCTACTTTAACATGATACAGAAATCGTAAGCCTGAATATTTGTACAAGGCTCACTAAATCTTAGATGAGGCTAACAATGATGAAGTAAAGACCAGTGGAGGTATTATTAATGCTGTAGGCAAGAGAAAGAAGCAACAAAGTCAAACATAGGCAGGAAGCAAGAGATATACGATACCAACACTCAATCAAAAATTGCAATATTCTTGCAACAACGGCTACTACTCATTAATTATGAGGAGACCTACGACTATTGCAATGATAGTATTATCTATTATCAGTATATGCTTATTCAGTAGTTCTTTGGCGTTTTCTCCATCATGCACACATGTGCACAGTATTAGAATACATAACCAAAAGTCATATTATAGAAGTAGGTATGCAGCAATAACAAACGATGATGCAGATGCGGTTGTCAATGGTGTTGTATCAACAATGCAATTAAAGAACGATGAAGACAGCAGTACATATGATTTCACAAAAGAAGAAATAGCAGATATATCCAAACTATCTTCTGACTTAAATAAACTCAAAAACTTACGACCAGCGGAACCATCATCTGACTTCTCGGCACCAACTGCATTAATATCAGCTGGTTCGTCCTACACACGTCTATGGACATATGCCACATGGTCTCAACATGCTGATCCGCCTCATATACGATATCTCCGACATGTTCTAAGATGGCCACTAAGTACCTCAGCACGAAAGATATTACCTGCAGTTTGCATATCAGCTTCCTATTCATTAATAATGTCATTCATATTAACATTACCAATTGGAAATGTATACATGGATGAATATGTACGGATAAAGTTCCAGCTTGGTAGTATGACGAAAGGAGCATCAGCTGCAATGGCTGCATTAAGTGCACCTCTTGCTTTGCTACTCACACTACGAGCTAATGCAAGTTTAGGTAGGCTGACAGAAAGTCGTCAACTATTTGGTAGACTCATCCTCAGAGGAAGAAATCTAGCTAGTGTATTGGCAACATATGTTGCACCTACAGATCCATCCGCTGCACTATTGGCAACGAGATATTTATCCATATATGGCTGGTCAATAAAAGCATTAGTTCGTAATGAAAGCTTGGAGAGTCAAAAGGAAGTTTATGCAACAATGTTAAGAGAGAAGGAAGCAGATTGGTTGATATCACAAAACATTAAACCAACATTGGCAATTATATTAAGATTGCGTCAACTATTGGCCAAGGTATCGATGAAGAGTGAGAATCCAAACTATTTCGTACCACATTCGTCAATCGAGCAAGCTATAGATGATCTAGATGCCGTGTCTGGGGGATGTGAACGATTGTTATCAAGTCCTATTCCTCCTACATACTCGAGACATCTCAGTAGAATAATGGTCATGTACCTTGCCTTGTTGCCAATAGCTTTAGTGGGAAGCGGTGTGCCGACATTTGGATCTGCAATTGCCAGTGCACTTGTCTCTTATGTTATAATCGGAGTAGACGAGATTGGGATGGAATTAGAGAATCCGTTCCCGCTATTACCTCTACAACAGCTGTGTTCTGCTCTACAGAATGTTGTCGGGGAGCAAATCCTCTTGTTGAGAGGCTAAGGGGTGGAAAATGATGAAGGCGAAGAACATATGGCTATAGATTATGCATATAATGTAAATACCTTATGAAGACTAAGATAATGTTTTGAGTAGATAGGATGTCTCTTGTTCCCATACCACTTGAATGTTAATAGTATTGTTCAATGCTTGTTGATGCTATCTTTTATGAGTTTCTAGTCCTAGGTTGTGTTATAGATAACCACGTTCCGCCAACCACTCCCCACATTCACAATTGCTCGCCTCATCCAAACCTACTTCTCTTTCTCTCCTGGATAAACATTCCTCACATACTCCTTTTTTACAATGATGCGAGGAGCACCTAATGAGAACGGTGCATGAACGGCACCTCATTTTCCCACAAAGATAGCACGTGGTTTTCTCACCAGAGCAACCTTCACACAAAATACGCTCACAACCTTCGCCTTCACATGTTTTCATTTCCTCGTCGTTACATTCATTGCAGACAGTTCTAGGACAAGACGAGCACTCAGTCATATCAGAACAACTTTTACAGTATTCTTTTTCACATTTCCTGCACCAATTGTCTTCACTCAAACAATCACTATCAAAACAAAAATAATTGAGACACCCAGAGCATGTATAGTTCTGAGATCCATACCAACGTCCATCAAAACCTATATATTCACCAATCCCTGTTTCCACGCAAATTCTATCACATTTTGAACAGGTATTCCTTTGATTCCTCAAATAGTCATTGTACAGCTCTAAGAACTGGTCCATTTGTGTACTTCGTGTATCTCTCCACTTCTTGGGAAATTCCAATTGCTTTAGACTAGTTCCTCCGCTGATAATGCTATGAAGCATAGGTAATACCACATCTTCAGATAGTAGAGGTTCTGGTTCAATCAGAGGCACTTCATGTTTCCCTACCAAACTCATATCAATCTGCTGTATTGCAATGGAAGAACGTAACGTATCCAATCCACTACCCGTAATTTTGACACACCCTCCAAGCTTTAGTATGCGTAGATTGCTAACTGCATCTATACACCTCAAAATCTTATCAATATGATCATCTGATAATTTAGCCGCTAAATCCCTTTCAATATCACCAAAGTCGAATACGTTCCATGCGATGGCTGATATAATTGCTTTGCTTGTCTCTGTCTCTATTTGTCGATCAGAGTCGGCCGTCATTGAGAGTGCAAAAAGAACTGCCGATGGCTTGGCTAAATAACTTGATATACCAACTAATATACCAGCAGGAAGGTCTGTAATATGCGTACCATTGTTATTAGAGGTAGTAGTCCTCCTACGTTTGTTATTGCTACTCATTGTTGATGCACCGACTTTGCAAAAAAAAAATGCTCACAAGATGTGTCCTTTTTTATTGCAATACATTAAACCACCGTCAACACACAATAATCTATCGGTAAGACCTTCGCTGAATTAATCAACCTATCTATTATACTTTATCTTAACACTAATCTCAATTCAGTGGGGTCTGTTCGTCATCTCCGCTCTTCTTACCTGCCTCCTGCCTGCTGCCCAACACTTGGGATCACAAGAAGAAAAATGTAGGTTTAGGTGAGAAACATGAAGAGAGCTTACCTATCAAATGTGTTGTGTGTATTAATTGGCAAACAATCAGCGCGTAGTCTTCTTTTGATAACCAATACTTAGGTGAGAATGTATATTGATAATATTTGATGCTTCAGGTATGGCGGTGATAAGGCTAGTAGGAGTCTACAGTCGATCCGAGATGTCAAAAGAGACACAAGATGTTCACTTTCACCTTTCCTAAAACAAATGTTGTTGTATTTCTGTATGTACTACATATATCCGTGTGGATTGCAACAATCGTAATGCGTACTATTTTGACTAATAATTGATGATCTAATAATATTATAGCTTGTATACATAGGAAATCATGTCTACCGATTATGCCGCGCTGGCAAACACTATCAAAATTGAGGATATAACATCGAATGAACTGAATAGAGAAATTCTACACAAGCTCAAGAATAACGATGAGAGTTTTGATGAGCTTTGGATATGCAAAGAGGGGGAGGGATTTGGTACTGATGATTATGATGATCATCATCAACACTATATCCCTAGTGGTGCAGAAGATGAGTTAGGGTGGTTAGGATATTATATTGGTCAAAATAGAATGTTACAAACTTTACACTTCTGTAGTACTTTTGACTTCATAGAGGATGGAAAGATCTTTTATATGTTGGGTCCGTTTTTGAAGAACAACTACTATCTATTTGAATTTCAGATCGAAGATTGCGAATTTGGGAGTGTTGGTATACGTCAATTATCATCGGCCATTGGCAGTTGCAACAGATCTCTAACCAGTTTCAGTTTATCATCTAATCGAATGGGGGATGGGCAGCTAGTTGATATCATTGCAGCACTGGGAGTGCATCCACAATTGGAACAGCTTGATTTATCATATATGGATGTTGGAATTACTGAATGCACAGCACTATCAACTCTTTTACGACATACAACTACCAATTTGCAACGACTCAATCTAAACGGAAACATTGGTGGTATCGATGATGAATGTATAGGTATTCTGACACAACCTATTAGTTGTAGTAAATTGGAAGAGCTGACCCTCTCAAGTAAACGTTCAATTACAATTCGCGGTTGGAAGAAGTTATCGACTCTATTGGAAATGCCTGACTGCAAACTGGAGAAGCTATCTATTGATCATTGCAGCATTGGGGATGAAGGAGCATTGGTATTTGCAAATGCACTGGCCAACAACAATCAGTTACAATACCTTAACCTTGGGTCTAATCAACTAATTACTATTAAAGGGTGGAAGGCAGTGTCGACCCTATTGGAAATGCCTTGCACCAATTTGAAAAGCCTTGGTGTCAGTTACAATAACAATATCGGGGATGAAGGAGCACTCGTGTTTGCCAATGCGTTGAAGAACAATTCTACCCTCAAGACTTTAGAGATGCAAGGTTGTGGTGTTAGTGCCAAGGGATGGTGGGCACCCTTTTCAAAACTGCTCTGTGATACCTCCAGTGTCAACAGCACATATCTATCAAATCACACACTTGAGCATTTGTCCTATAGAGGTATAGATGTTGGTGCTCAAGTTGGAATAGTCCACTCTCTTGCCACCAATCACGAAATGGAAGATAAACATCAAGTTGCAATGGTAAAGATCCTCCAAAACCATTCTCATTTTGATATGGAACCCTTCTTCGAGTGGGAGTTCAGTGTATTGCCACTCATGATCAATTGGGTTGAAAAGGTAGGTGCCCTTGTACATGATTCGTTTGAGGAGAAGATCAAAAGGATGAATCTCTCTATAGTATATGATTTCATCAGGGAGTTCCCAATGCTTTATGTCGAGTCTGTGACACGGAAAGAGATTGCAAAGTATACTGCTTTGGAAGAAGAACTACAAGGAGATGAGAGTTAGAAGATGTGTTGCAGCGTAAGGCACGAGCCTTGAGAAGACTTTGAGCACGTCTGTAAGCATAATAGACTAAGACAGGCCTACCAGATAAGTAGATTGTTACCGGGAACAAGTAGAGAGGATTAAAACCCTTTAGCTATATGATACATATATTCTACTTTTCTTCCCTAACTGTCTACATTCCTCGGCGCAATATCTACATACTTCAGCACCAGGAGATTACATACACCCAATCGCCTGACTCTTGCCCACTAAAGGCGTTGGAGTACTCCTATTACTACACATATCTTCATTATTAAACATCCATCCAGCTCTACCAATGAACCATCGTCCATACACGGGATTATAATACGACATTAATGTCAAGTCCTTATCTTTGCCCTGCAATCTCATGCTTGCAATGGCTTCTTCGGCATCCGCGTGAGTTAGGTACTTACGTTTCTGATCATCGCGTCTACTACTGCCATGACAGTTATACTGTTTAGCAAGTATCTCTTGTTCTTTAAGTAATCTTTGTTGTTCGATACGAGTTGCCTCTTCTTGTTGTTTTCTTCTTTCATTCTCTTGCCAAACTTTTAAGGCATGTTGCTCTAGCTCTCTTTGTTGGGCTAGAATTAAGGCTTCCTCCTCTCGACGTGCAATCTCTTCCTTGCACTTGTTTTGATATTTTATGCTGCTTAGTATTAGTTGGTATGCTGTTTGGATCAAACCCGATAGAATAATAAACCGAACTATTGTTATCAAGGACTTAGTCTTTGACTCCTCTAGTTCCGGAAGAAGGAAGAGTGAGCTGATGAAGTGGGTGCATCTTATGCCACAAGCAGTTACAACCTTTGACGGGATATCCATGGACTGAATTAAGATTACCAAGGAGATCCACGTTATTAATGATAGTATACTTGTCGGAGGTTGTTCTCTTCTCATCTGTATGAGCCATGCTAAACACATAACCGATAATATTTTACAAATTGTGCCTCTATTGGCCGACGCGGTATCTTGTATTACCTCAATGAATGTAGCCGGCTTATCTTTGAATAAACATACGTCACCAGCATCGTTTATTGATGACTGTTCTATATCTGTGCTACTTGCAACGATTGAGGCAATAGATTGCTGATCATCAGAACTTTTCTCATGTTTAGTTGCAACGGCGGTTGGTGATGAATTATATGGCAGTGGAGGTATAAAGGCCTTCGTCGCACTCGCATACGATACACCCTTAAGTACGGGTGACGGAGTATATATAACAGATGGTGAAGTAGATGATATAGGTGTAGTAGGTTGCCACATTGCCCTACCGTTATTTGCTCCGATTGATGTAATATTCTTCATTGGGGTTGTTTTGACATCAAACTTTTTACAACTTGCATCTATCGGACTGCAATCTCCGCCGCCGCCGACCCGACGATGCTCCGGATCTTGAGGTTGCAATGCCATGATGTCTATACACTCCCCTTCAATACTCTATGCATTATCCCCGATCTATCTAGGTATGCAAACAACACCACCTTCCTAACTTTTTGAGTTGGAATTATGCATGAGAAAACTATGAGAGTGTGGTATCTTTGTCGTACTTATCCTCTGCCCCGGGGCGGGAAGGGAAGAAGCAAGGAGGGAAAGGATTCTGTGTGCTAACCTACCAAGTATCAACTTCAACTTCTATCCATAGATCTCGGCTGGCTTAGTAATCTATGGAGAGTTCAATGCTTCACTGTCTTTGGTATCCTCGTCATACAATGAAGAGTGAAGCAAGTGTTACTTTCATCTGTGTTATGGACCTAATTATTTTCTAATTATCTACCAAGTAGCAACTTCTCCAACTCCTTTGCCCTACCAAATGACATACTTGCCACCGCAGCCACCTGGTTCGCTGATAATCGACTTTCACTCCCCTTTTTATGAAATTCAACAATCTCTTCATTAACATTCGTTACCACTGTAACTGTATTGCCCATTGATACATCCTCTTCTAAGTGAGTTGGATCTACCAATAGTATACTCTTTTTCCTCCTTTTGTTGTCTTCTCCTTTTGTATCATTGTTTGGCAGGATGGCAATTGTAAGAGGTACCGGCAAAGGACCCAATGTTAATGATTTACCCAGCCTCCTTTGAACCTTCTTCTTACTACTACTAAACAAACTACCAGTAGTATCACATGTACTACTACTCTCATTCGTAACAATCCGTACCACACCCCTATCAATCTCAACCATTGGCATCCGTAAATCAGCCAAAGCCGCACAAGCACAAAGTAACGCGGCATCGGCAATATTACCCTCATGATTTAATACATGGATAGATATACGTACCCTCCATGCTGATATACCATGTTCAATACCTAATTCATTTGGATTGATAAAGCGTGATGAACGGATGGTCCGGCGTATCCATGATTCTATCTCTTTTGTATCAGTTGGTGATGGAGTTGAATTCGTACCATTGTTGTCTTGTTGATTTGTTGTTATAATATTTGCCAAATTTGTAGGCAGTTGTTGTTGAGTACTACCATCATTGAATGTGCCATAATTACCACTGGTTATATCACCATTTTCTCTCCCCATTATATCAAACCGTGGACCGCTTAATGGACTTGCTGTTAATGTTATATCAATATCACCATCGTTTGGTGTTGATGGGTTTGGATGGCCTACTAGTAGTGTACATGCTGCGATTACTCGAGTTGCGGCACTGCTCTTGTTATTACTACTGCGACTATTGTTGTTGTTTGTATTATTACCACTTCCACTGCTGCCACCACCGCCGAGGGTAACCATTGCAGAACCATAGGAATTACGTGTTAATATTGATTTCAATACAGTTATTGGACGTGAGGCACTAAACTCCCTACCATCATACCTGCAGTTTTGTGATGTAAACTCTTGCAGATAATTCTTTTATTGTAAGATATAGAATGGGATATATGCGGTGAGCATAAACATCAATATACAACTCTGAAACTATGTCGTTAACAAGCTGCAATGTCGAAATCAAAACTTACTGATGGTTCCAGAGAACGGTACGCATCTATTATCCATTCTTGACCAGTCGATGAATTACCAGTATGATGATTCATATTGTATTGGCTGTCGGCTACTGCCGCTTTCCCACTAACCTTGGCCACCATCTTGATAAATTTGAGAGGTCGAAAATATTTTGGGAATCAGTCGCCAAACGTCTTTATGTGTGAGCGAGTTGAATATTACAATACCAACTACGTTGTGGCGTTGTTTTGTCACACTCCTACTGGAGTTTTATGCATTGGTATTTAGAATAGAAATATGAGTAGCAGCTCTGTGGATAATAGTGATAAGCGCTGTGATGATGGCGGTGACGGTAGTAATAGTGGGGAAATGATATTGAACAAAAAAGGGAGCACATCATGTCCATGTGAACAAAATAATATTGCTATTACCGAGGGTATTGATACTATAGTACTGGATAATAAGTCTACATGCGCTAATTGTGGTAAGGAGGGTGATGATATTAACAACATATGCAACAAATGTAAACAAGTGAAGTATTGCAACGCCGCGTGCAAAAAGAAACATCGACACAAACATAAAAAAGATTGTGAGGAACATCAAAGACTTGCTGCGGAGTTACATGATGAAGAGCTATTTAAACAACCTCCGCAATTAGAAGATTGTCCGATATGCTTTTTACGAATACCAACACTAAACACGGGAAGTACGTATATGTCATGTTGTGGAAAAGTTGTCTGTAGTGGATGCTGTTATGCTCCTCTGTATGATAACCAAGGCAATGAAGTTGATAATCAAAAGTGTTCCTTTTGCAGAACTCCGTTCTTTACTTCGGACGAGGAAGCAAAAGAGAGAAATATGGCACGTGTCAAGGCAGGGGATCCAATAGCAATTTACAGTGTTGGGTGTGGCTATGCTAATGGGACATACGGACTGCCACAAGATTATACCAAGGCATTGGAATATTACCATCGGGCAGGAGAGCTCGGTGATGCTGTTGCTTACAATAATATTGGTCTTGCATATATGCTTGGTGAAGGTGTAGAAGTTGATAAGAAGAAGGCCTATCATTATTATAAGTTATCAGCCATGGCCGGAAATGCAACCGCAAGACGCAATCTTGGCCATGTGGAGGGGCGTGAAGGAAAGAACCAGGATAGAGCATTAAAGCATTACATGATTGCGGTGAGGGGAGGAGATTCTGAATCATTGAAGGGTATAAATATGATGTACTCAGCTGGCTATGCAACAAAAGAAGACTACACAAAAGCATTACAGTCATATCAGGCATACTTGGAAGAGGTCAAGAGTCCCCAGAGAGATAAAGCCGCTGCGGCACATGAGGATTGTCGTTACTATTAAATTAGGTGTAAACTAATTCATTACAACATAGACTGGCACTTAATGCTGCTGCCTCCTAAATAGTCCAAGCTTGGCCCATTTACTCTTTACATCTTGCTGGGCTTTGAATTTCTTACTACTACTTGATGATGCATGGCTTTCGTAATGACGTCTCTCTTCTCTTTCCCTATGCTCGGCTTGGTATGAGCAGATATTAGCATAGGAGCAGGCATTTGGCAATGGCCAGAACCCAGGGTAGCTTGAAACGTATTGAGAATACATAAGGGCACCGCAACTTGATTCTCTGTATTCAGGCACCCAAATTTCAAAAGTGAGGGGGGTGGGGGGGTGTTCATCCCAAAACATTCTCTATGTGGAAGGCAGGCTTAGCCATTCAAACAACAAACATCCATTGGATCTCTTAACCTTGTTCATTCTTCTTTTATGTACACATATCCGTCACTACCAACTGCATAAGTCTTTCCTTCGTACTCGGCTTCTCCATCGAGTTCTCTATCGCAATTACGAAAGACTGATTCTCCTATTCTGTAACACTTGTAGTATACAAGTCCTTTGTTCTTTTTACTATCGTTGATAATCCTTGCTAAGCCTAATGTACAATTCTTGCATCCAGTGCCTAAGTTTGCTTGCAAGCCAATATCAAGAGCTATTTGTTTTGCTCTTTCTATTTCATGATTTTCTTCATTTTGTTGTTGTTTCTTCCCTCTATACCCTGGTGTCTTATGCTTTGGTTTCTTCATGATAGATACAACTTTATGCATTTGTTTCCTTTGCAATATCAAGTTTATCATCATAGAGGACGTTGTTGTAGTCGTGGTCGTCTCTCCTCAATACTGCATAGAAGGATACCGGTGTCACGAAAAGTTGTATGCAGTTTTACACCAATCTTGCTGCATAGAGTTCTCATAGGCTGCTCTTTTGTTAAGAAGATAGCACTAGCGAGCACATACATCAACAACCATATCTTATTGTCAACATGAAGTTCCTATCCCTCCCAAAGATTGGTCAGTACATAGCCGAAAAGAAGGAGGATACCATCGAGGATCCTGCGTTCGTTAATGCACAGAAGGTATTCATGGAGATTGGTGAAGTATTTGCTTTTGATTTGTTCAGATGGATGTTTTGTCCTCACAGATATCTTTCTCTTTCTATTTAGGTAATCCGTGTATTAGATGCAGTTGAAGATTGGGATAGTATCAAAGATCTTGTAGTAAACGATGCTCCATTTTCTTGTCAAGCAGATGCCATAGCAGAAGTGAAGACTGTTAAAGATTGGTATGATTGGATGGTAAACTTTAAAACCAATATTGCACCTGATGCCTCGTTTACCGTCAAGAGTACTGCATGGGATGCCGAACGAAAGATTGCTTGTCACGCGGCAACTTTCCAGTGAGTTATACATAACTGAAAATGTGTGCATATCATGTGTCTCTTTTTTCCTTAACCATAATACTGTCCCAAGTGCCACGCATACTGGTAGTGGCGGACCTTGTGAAGCTACGAATAGGCATGCTGATACCGACTACTTCTATCAAGTTCAAATGAACGATGAGGGCAAGGTAGTAAGGTAAATTGTGCATATGATATCTGATTTGCACTTTCACCAGCATAAACCCCTTGACCCCTCTCTTCTTTCTATCTTGTCAACTTCTGATTCCCTTAGCATGCTCAAGATTTGGAACGATGGGCATTGCTTGAAACAGTTAGGATGGGTATGAGTTGAGTTCCGATTGATGAATTTGGCTTCTTGTATTGACTATAGATCTGAATAACGAGTTATAATGTGTTAATTAGGTTAAATCTTCTTCATTATCCTTTGTCACAACATTAACATAACACAGCAATTAACATACCTCTCAAAATCGACTAATATCTCTTCCGAATATTAATGCCTTGAACCAATACATAGGAATGAGGATCATGTTTTGAATAGACAGCTGTTTAGTTAGATATGTCGACGTCCAAACAAGGTAACTTGCAGCACCGCTCATTGTAGTCTTTGGTGAAGGCAGATTCGTCTGTTTAAGGTCAGTAACACCTCCGCCAAACCCCATTGATGCCATTGCTCCTCGGTTCATGTAGTGAAACTTGGGTGAACTTTCACACAGTATCTTATTCATAAAGCTAAGGATGTTCCATGGCATGAGGTATGGCGTGACATTTCCAGGCAATGGTAGCTCAACATTATCATTTTCGTTGTCTGTTACCTCAAACTTTGAGTAATACTTGTTGAAGCAGTCAGCAAGGTACAATGCTTGCTGTTCGGCTACAGTGGCATTTGGAGGTAAGTTATCCGGACTACCGGCACAGTCTCCAAGGGCAAATACACGACCTTTAGTGTCTGGTACTCGTAGGTAGTCATCCACGGTGATTCTACCCCTATCAAGGTTGAGGCTTGAGTTTGTTATCAAATTGATTGGCATATTACCAGCAGACCAGATCATGGCACCAAAGTTGACCTCTGTTCCATCATTGAACTTTGCAACAGTAATCTGTTCACCCTCAATATACCTCTCATCGATTCCTGCCATAGCTGTGTTCAACTTGACATCTATATTCTTCTGTTCCAACCGTTTCAGATAGTAATCAGAAAGTGACTTATCAAAGGAACCTAGAATACCTGGTCCTGCCTCAACTAATGTCAATTTGATATGATTAACCAAATCTGGATACCATTTAACTACATCTGAATTAACAAAATCATGGAGCTCGGACATGAATTCACAACTTGTTGGTCCACCTTATCCGAATATAAGGACGAGGTCGTTATGACGTTTATTTGTGAAAAATGAAACACGTATCACATACTTATTACATACCTCCCACAACAATGAATGATAACAGACGATCACGTTGTACCGCAGGAATTGTTGGATTACTTGCCCGTTCAAAGCATTCCAAGATACGATTACGTATTTGCCGTGCATGATATAAGTGCTTCAGGAAGAATACAACCACTCCCTCTAATCTTTCCACATTTGGTGTATTAAAGGTATTACTCTTCATCCCACCAGCCACGCATAAGTAATCATAGGATACATTAAACAATGTCTTTTTATATAAATCTTCACAGAGTACTAATTTCTTGTTGTCCATAATCCTAAGTGCCTTGGCTTGGTAATATTCACCCAATCCTTGAATTCTACGCACTGGTTCCTGTATAGCTCTAAATTCTAATGTGCCAACGGCTGTGCTAGGTAGTAATGGTGTGAACAGGAAATGATTCGCTGGTGATATGACACGTACATCATATATTGATTTGTCTAATCGACGTGCTAATGTAAAACCTGCCCATCCACTGTGGCATTTGCAATTTTGTAAGAGATGTTTTGAAATTATGTGAACACATCATATGCACTTTTCATAATAGAAGTACGTACCTGCCCAGAATTACAACCCTTGGTTTTCTATTCGATACTTTTGCTGTTGTATCATTATCTGTGGAGGTTAAGGTTGATGTTGTAGCTGCTGGTGATGTACTAAATAGCCTAACACTTCGGATAGAATCATAATAATTTTGATGGATGGGAAATTGCAAAAGTTGGCTGCTGCTTCGTCTTGAACTCCTGCCGCTAGATCTGATAATATGCGGCAGAAGAAGCCGTCGACAATACACTGTCACCGCTGATGTGGATAGGAAAGGCATCGCGCTTATTATCTAGTTCCGTTTTAAAGGCCGCGCCACACATCACACACCATAGAGAGTTGTTTTTCATTACAAATTGAAAACTCTGTTTTGGAAGATAAAGTCTCCTTCTTTGGCAAGGTTTCTTACAGTTATAATCTGGTACTACATGGTGGAATAGGGACGTCTATGCTTATCAGCTGAGGCCTAATAGCTATTATTAAACCCTCCTTACTGAACTAGGCAGTAGCGGCGGTAGCTGACATTTGCAAAAAGAAGAGGCACATATTGTGAGCAACTTCATATTCACATTTTGTTTTTCTCAAGGTTTGGCCCTCGCTCTCTAGCAAAGTCATGAGCCTGAGAACCCGACCAGATCTTGTCAGTCATATTAAATCTATTTCAATCATCTACTCTCTACGTCAACTTCGGTCACAGAGACTGCTTTGTCCAATCTTTCAAAGTAGCGAATGGCAAACCTTTCAATGTTTACGAGGACAGTACTCTCCTCTCTTGCAAAGCTGACAGGCATGAGCCTGATGACCCCGTCCAGACCTTGGTACAGTTGTCGGTTCATTAACCTTGTGTTCTAATAACCTCACGGTATCATTCTTATGACATTTTAAACAATCAGGGAATGCATACTTTGGGAATTTACCACCATGAAAGAATCTAAATGCCTGTCCCCACCACTTCCTTCCACATCTACATTGATATTGCCCGGAGAGTTTACACATTGGTACCTTCTTTCTTCTTCCAAAACTATATGCCCTATGTTTAGAAAAGGGTTGATTACATTGTTGACAATTGTTAGGATGTCCTCGACTGTTTGAACTCCTAGGTATGTTGTTGTTAGCGAATGTGTTGTTTGATATGTTATTGTTTGTAGTTGTCGTTTCATCAGTGGGATGCTGCTGCTGCTGCTGCTGCTGCTGTTGTTCACGTAGTAGTCTCTTCCTTTCTAATGCCATCATCCTATTCCTCTCAATACGAGCTCGTTGCTCATCTGTAATCTGATCATTTGATAATGCTGGTTTGATTTCTAAAGGTGAGGAAGATTCGTTAGATGATTGCTCAGTCTTTTGCCGCTTCATAGGTGGAGTAACTGTATTGATATTGCCACATGAAGGTGTATTTTTGTTGGCAGTACAAATCTGAGATTTTGGTAGTATTGCAATAGGCTGCTGTTCATTCAGCAGTCTCTTCTTCTTTTCTAATGCTAGCATCCTATTCCTCTCGATACGAGCTCGTTGCTCATTTGTAATCTTATCATTTGATACCGTTGGTTTGATTTTTAAAATAGTATGATCAGTATCTAGTATGTGTTGTTGTTGTTGCAGATGATTAACTTCCATCTGTTTCTTCTTTGCATCTATCGATATTTCTTTCTTTATATAAGCTTCTTGTTTCCTAATTGCAATACGAACTTGTTGATCGTATGTTAATGTCATATTGGAGATCATAATAAGTAATTTGTAATATATCTCCTAGTATACTTACTTAGTGTCACTGTGTATGCAATTTGCAATTTGATTTTAACCGAAAAACAGAAGATATGAGATATATTGTAAATGCAATAGTATATACACGCAATATATACAATCGTACACAAATATTATAATAAGGTGCACCGACAAAGAAATCATTTTTTTTGTGCACAAGATATGCACTTATGACCGCCGCCGGCACCACCTGAGCACAACAGATAAGAACGATGACTAATCTTACCTCTCTATTACCTATCCGATCAATCCAATGCCATATCTCAACCTATTATATTGAACTACTCATTCCGATCAGAACGGAGTGATTTTGCTTTTTGCAAGGATACCGTTTTATGAGAGTCAAAGACCAAAGCGATATTGAACCTACATATGTTATCAATAACTTTAATAGAAGTTCTCTATCAGTAAATAAAGAGTATTAATGTTGTACGAGTTGTCATATTATTATAACAATGGTAAAGAAGCAGGGTAAGAAAGTGAAGCAGCAGGCATCATTATTTACCTTCTTTGGTAAAAATAAGAATAAGAAGAGATCATTGGATGATAATTGCAAAAATGATGAGACAGTGCATGACAAGCCTGCTTATAAGCATATCAAACTATCGTCAGCTGACAATGACATTGATACAGTTGTAAATAATAAGAGTTGCAATGCTGATGCCGAGGTATTAAAGGTAAGTAGTCACCATGTGGCTGATAACGACGACAAGAAAGTTGATAAAAAAGAAGGTGCACCATCTCAGCAGCCCGAGAGAAACAACATACAGAAGGCAATAAAGCCACCACCAGATAATAATCCAGTAGTAGAACCATCATCTGATACATCAGATACTGATACTGATAGCAGTGGTGGTGATGATAGCGAGGAAGAAGAAGAGTCAAACAAAAACCAACAAGGTGCACCACCAGATGAAGAAGACAATAACAAATAAAAAGGAAAATCACCATACGAAATATTACGTGAAAAGAATATAGAAAGGAATAATAAACGATTGGCGGCATTAGGTCTATTGGTTGGCATAAATACTACACAGCAGCAGCAGAGTGATAGCAAGAAGAAGAAGAGAAAGAAGGCCAGTGCTAAAAAAGCAACAATAACTTCTGTACCCACGAGACGATCTGGTAGATTGAAGAAACCTGTGGTTGCCAATTCTGGTATACAGTTAGAAGTACAGCATGATAATAATGAAACAAGTAATAGTAACGAGAAGATGAGTATGGAGTTAGAAGAGGAAGAAACTTTTACTGTGTCTCCATTGATTGAATATCAAATGTCTACTACTCCCAACGAAGAGTCTACATCTAATAGTATTGAAATAAAGGATAGCACAATTAACAGTAGCATCAGTACACTCGTACCAAATGGACCACGTCTAAATCCACCATCTGGATTGAATGCAATTTACAGTTTACAATTCCATCCTCCAAGTTGGGAAAGTAATGTCAATAATCAGAATGGAAGTAGTAGTAGCTCATCATGGTTGGCAGGTGCGGGCAAATCCGGATTAATTGCATTATGGGATTGTTCTAAACATAACAATAACAAGAATTTAGTACAAGATGATAATGAAGAGGGAGGTAGTTACATTAATCCAGTTATAAGTTGGAAGGGACATTCTGGACGTTGGATTGCCGATGCACGGTTTGTTCCGCCTCCTATCGCATCAATCTCAAGTAATAGTACATCTTCATCTTCCACAGTACCAAGTAGGTTACTAACAGCAGGCAACGATGGAAACGTGTGCCATTGGGATTTAACCTTAACAACATCCACGGGTGTACCAAAGTTGCTCGAACAGAGTACAAAGATGTTACATGGTAGTGGTATTTTCTCAATGGATGTTTCTATACCATCTTCCAGTTCACCCTATATTGTCACGGGTAGTAAAGACAAATCAATTGCAGTAACATCATTAGATCAATTGAGTAATGATCCAATTTGGCGTTCTAATTATCATAGTGCCAAGGTTGGTTCGGTATCTTTTTCATCATCTAATAACAATCCATTAATTGCATCGGCAAGTGATGATGGTTGTGTGGCTGTACATGATGCAAGGTTGAATGGTATGAAGGGTAGTGCAAGTAGTGGTAGTACTGTTGCAATATTGGAGGATGCACATGTCAAGCCACATTCGGCTGTTTGGCAGCCTGGCTCGGATTGTATCTTTATGACTGGTGAGTATATTCTTCATGTGTATAAGAGTGTGCCACTTGAGTATATACTTCACATCTTATATGCAACCTTTCATACTTCATACCTAATCTCAAGCTGGATTAGACGAGGTCATCAAGCTATGGGACTTACGGAACACTTCCTCACCCGTTGCATCTTATCACGGACATGTACCTGGAAATGGTAAACGATTGAAACGGATCCATCGACCTACCTTTTTCAATAATGTGTCTAGTGAATCGCCAGGACAGTCGTTCATATTATCAGGTGGCGAATGTAGTCATTCAATATCCATGTTTCAACTAGGACGACATATGGAGGAGGAGAAGATGGTCGAGGGTGAAAGTAAGTTACATTCAGTATTCAGTAGGGGTGCTCTGCCACAAGATGTAGGAGATATTGGTAGTCTTGCTGTTCATGGAAGGGATGTAGCAGTGGCGGTGGAGGGCGGTGAGGTATTGTTGCTCTCTCCCAAATAGGAAACTCTGTGATGTAAGTGGAATCATGTCTTAAAATCAAAATTGGTTTAAGTTTAAAAAGGTTATGTTCATATCATGTGCTTCCTTCTTTGGGTATCTCTCTGTTCTATTGATCTTTGTACACTGGGGGCCTTAATGTGACCAAAACTAATCTCTACATCTCTCACACTACTCTGTTCAAGTGACCATCTATATAAACTATATACGCCGACTAAAAACTGACACATCATTTCAGACCATGGGGCCTTTCTCATATCTTGCAATCATAATCATGGGCGTGAATGAGACCTATGATTTCTGCACGCTTCCTACACAATTCAGAAGCTCTCTGGGATGTCCTTGCAAGTAGTATGTGCATGTCTTTATCATGCATGCCCGAACGACGTAGTCGATGCTGCTCGAGGAGTACTGCAATTTGGACTTCTTTCCGACGTTGCATAGGACCAATGGACGAGTTAAAGAGATAACCCTCGAGACCCATTACATCGGTAGGGTTGTGATGATGGAGCTTGGATGACCGCTTGAGTTCGTGTATCATATGTGCACAATCTAATCTGAAAGACTTGATATCGTTTTGTGTATACCATAGATCAGATTTAGATGCATATGATAGGTTGTTTGTAGTTACCGCCATCATACTCAGCTCTGAAAAGGATACACTCTTCTTCATCTTCTTCATTTTCTCGGTAGCTGCCAAGGACGGAGAAGAACTTGCATATCGATGTTGATGATGAGGGAAGTCCAAAATCAGATCGTTGCTGTTGTTGTTGCCCATAGTCATAGGTTCTATCATGCTACTCGGTATTGGTATTGACATTGATCTCTGTAGGAGATAATAAAGAAATATGAACCTGTGTTGGTATTAATATTTAGCTGTGAATGTTAACACATGATAATAGAGACGCGGACGCGAGAGGCGCGTTAAACATTCAGCCATGTTATGTCTCAAAGCTAAAACACGACGATGACGAGCTTGATGAGCTCTCAGTTATTCAGAAGTGCAGCGGGGTCATTGGGTAGTTCAATTGTTTAGTAGAAGTTCAAATCCTATATGTGGAGTTGTGAAATCGTGAGGAGGATTTGTCCAGGGTAGGTATTAGTCGTTCGGACATTTATATTCTCTAGTGTCACTCAAACTGTCCAAAGTTTCTTACATCCTCACAATTTGTCGCTAGCTCGCATCGCTCAGAATGTAGTTACCCACGGTGACTCAAAGAATCTTGCTACCTAATTAGAAATCTCCTATAAAATCTAGTTGGGGAAGAGTGTGAGCATGAGTGACCCTTGGCCTTAGGCATAAGTAACATTGATATGTCTCTCAATATGACTATGACCCCACATGTGATATTGTTCTGGCTATTATTTGCAATACACGATGACGATACACAATTGTTCACAAAGCTTTCCTCTATCTCTCTAATTCTAACACTAACGAGTATGATCAAAGCTATCAACTGAACTGCCTTTAATCAGTAAACAAGAGTTGGAAGCTCAGCAAATAAGAAGAATCGTATGACTACCGTATGATTATGAGTATGATTATGAGTATGTCAAACACAATAGTAATAGTAATAGCATCATCGCCTCGGCCTCGAACTTCCAGTCCAAGAACTACTGCTCAAGCTCAGTCAATTCAAGGCCAAGAAGAGACTTTGAATAGTTCAGAATACACCACACCAACACCGATGCCAATCCGCTCCATGACATTAGCTCAACTATATCATTCTAGTCGACGCTCACGACATGACAATGACAGTCCCCAGCATAGCAAGACAACTGATATTGGCTCTGTATCATCCATCGATCCACTGTCGCTCTTTTCATACTCGCGTGCTTGTAATTGTAATGATCAAGAGAAGATATGGAAAGAGATGGAAACAGCCATTAGCAATACCAACGCAGATGAATGGTCTTTCTGTAGCAAGAGTGCCGTGGGCTCGCCGGGAGCTGCCAATGAAGTGATAAGTAGTGCTTGATAATACTCATCAAAATATAATGAACATATGTACAAATGTTTAAGTTTACACTTGTTGTAGATAAGGATTCAAAGACTACTACTACCCTTCATAGCTTCTCTTCTGATTACTCTCTATATTCAAAGATACACCACCTAAGATATCATCGATATTAGCAGCTTCGAGATGGGACACATCATCACCAAACTTGGATTGGATATCTGCCTCAACTCGACTCGATACTGCATTTGCTCCCCATTCATCGAAACACTTGATTGAATGCTTATACAAAACATATGCCTCCGAGTGACGCCCTAGTTCAAACAAGTGTTCTCCTGCCATTTCACTTGCAATAGCCTCCTCGTGTATAAACTTATGCTCTTGGGCAGATCGTATCGAACTAATGTAAAACGGCCCTGCTTCGTCTAGGTTGCCCATTGCATGCATCTCCATTGCCTCGAGTAGCAGGACTTTGTTTTGCCAATTCCAGCTAGAGTGTTCAGCTAAAGATCTTACTTTTGCTAATGTTGAACGACCTCTTTCAATCAACTTCGTCTTATCTATGTCATCAGACCCACGAGAATATAGAAAGCAAGACAATCCCTCAAAGAATATACCCATGCACAGCAGAGGTCTTAGAACCAACTTCATTTCAACAATTGACTCAGATATCTTCAGCTCATCGAGTACATTGTTGCTCAACTGACGAAAAAGAAAATCACGTACCAACTTGTGATTGATACTCCCCACACGAAGATTGACATTTAAATCCTTTTTTGCAAACAATTCAGCTTCTGTGGGTATATTGTCAACACGAGCACCAGCATCTATCGTATGCAGTCCTTGCCTTAAAGCAATAGCTTGATAGTATAGTAGTATGGCACCAGGAAGACTATGCGTTGGAAAGAGAGCGGTAAGTATGAGAGAAGTAAAGCGAGAACGACGAATATGAGCAAGGACTAGACTTTCAACTTACAAGTTCTGCTGCTTTTCAGCTAGCCTCTTTTCAATATAATCTTTGCAAGCCGACTGGATGGTGAACAAGTTTTGGCCAGAGAGATATTCCAGTGTTATAGACAACTGTAGATTCCATATCGAGTATAGGAAGTCACCTAGCTGCTGACCAGCTTTATACCCTGCTTGGTGTGCTTGAGCAGTGGATTGGAGTGGCTCGGCATACCACAAGATTGTCTGGTGGCATAGTAAGATGACCAGTGGCTTGTATTTCGATGATGATGGATTCTTCTCGACCATTTTGAGTGCCAGTCTTCCTAACCGGCACCCTTCTTCAATCTTTCCCGTACTCGCCAGCATCTCCCCATGATATGCAAATGAGAGTGGAGCCGTAGGAGTAATGCCGTTTTTCATTGTCAACTCAATCATCCTACATGCTACAGAGCCAATGAGACCGGGCTTGGTAAAGTGCACAACATGAGCAAGATCAGCATATAGACGATGCAATGTCACTAGCTTCTTGTCGTTTGCTTGTTGCATATTCAATAGAGACTCATCTGATCTATCTTGGAGTAGTTTATTCAAAGCCTCAAATTCAGCCTTTAGTGTCAGGTCACCTTTGGCACGAGGAGGATCTTCTCCTAGCTTGATGAGTATTACAAATATTGACTCCATTGACTCTTTCAAGAGCCAGGCATTTTGAAGACCCTTTGCAGCGATTGATAAACCTGCATGAAGTAGAGGAAGAGCAGATTAGAAACAAGTTCACAACCAAACAGTACACGAAAGTTACTTACAATGTACGCTGTCATCAAATGTCTTGGCATGAGCTACCAGCTCCTCAACATGAGAAGTAACTGCATCCCTCTTATTCAAGACACAGGCCGCCTCCGCCGCCGCATCATACAACTCAATACTTAGGTCGTAGTTTGATGCCCATTTATCACTCCCCAGGTATGATATGCCGTGTTCAAACAATGTAAATGCAGCTGCATAGTCAGAGAGAGATGTGGAAAGTCTACCGGCTTTCAAGTTCATCCCGGCAATTGTACTCTTCTGACTTGGGTCATGAACAATATCCGGTCCACCATGATTGATTTGAGTTATGGATGTGAAGAAGAGTTCGTTACTTTCAGTCCTACTTCCGTGTAATGTGTGAGTACAAAGTAATAGACCGTATCGGAGGTGATTAGCTCGCCTCTTCTCTTTTGATTCTAGCTCGTATGCTGTATTAGTATTATGTATCAAGTGAGGAGTGAGGTATATGTGAGAAGTTGTACACACGTAGAACACCGCCGCCAGACAAAACATATGTTACATACCAGCCTCTTGGATTTTGTCATGTGTAAAGCGGAACGTTGTACCATTATTTGTATTGTCCATGAATCCCTTGTGGGATACCTCCCTGAGTATAGCAACCAAGTCAACATTCAGATCTTTCGATAGAATGTCAAGCACCTCCTTTTGGATACTAGACCCAAGGCATGACGCTACACCCAAGCCAAACTGAAGACTGGAAGGTAACCTCTTCATCTCATTAGTGAGTAGGGCAATAACTGACGAAGAGATCGGCTCTTGGTCAATCTTATCCATATCCCAAGCCCATCTTGAGAGGCTCAAATCAACATATATGTATCCTCGTCTATACAAGGACCCAAGTAGCTGCCTCAAAAACAAGGGGTTGCCTCTCGTTTTATGATGCAACACAGTTGAAAGTGGACGTGTGATGCGTGGACTCAAGTGCAGTGTCTCCGAGACGAGGGTGTTCACACTCTCGACACTCATATTTCCTAACTCTATACTTGCCATTGAAATCATTGATATTGAGCTAAGCCAGAAACTGAACGGACCACTTAAACTATCCTCATCATCTCGGTGACAAAAGATGAAGAATACAGATGACCCACCCTTGGCACTGTATAACAGATATCCAATCAAGTGAAGTGATGCATGGTCTGCAAACTGTAAGTCGTCGATGAATAGTGATATAGGCCGCTTAGAATGGGAGGATATGACCCTCAATAGCTCACCGAATAGATACCTCATACTAACCGCGGCATCTATACAAGTGCTAGAAGTTTCTAGCTGATGACTAGATGATGGCATAAGTTTGATAAGGCTGGGTACAACTCCAGCGAGAAGACTTGCTTGATTACCAAGACGATTCTCAAGTTCCTTCTCAACCATCTCCAAATCATTGGGAGATGCTCCTTCTACAAATGCCTCACATAATGCGTTGAACACATCCCCAATCGTTGCCAATGGCTTGGAGTACATTTCATTCTGTTCAAACTTTGCCGAACAGAAATGACCATTCGATTGATTCGTCAATCTCTTGGTATGTAATGCAAGCATTGATTTGCCTGCCCCGGCACCTCCAGAGATTATGACACCTTTAAACGTCTTCTCTTGGATATATTTTTGGTACAACTTGTTCAACTTATCCTCCTCATCTTGTCTTCCGTAAAGCTTATTACATATCTCCAACGTGGGAATAGAGCCACTAACTTGCAGATTGTCAAGAAAACGAGTTGGATCGTTCATCATGAGTAATAAATCTTGTCGTAGATCTACAAAGGAAGAGTATGCCTCATCACCACAATAATCACCTTTACTACAATCAAGTAGGTTCTTGACGAGGGTACATATAGATCGAGGAAGTCCTTTGTCCTCTAACTTGGCAATACAGGTGGATACTTTGTCCCCAGTTTGAGACGATGGATGATGGGATCTCTTCTGTGGCCGTTGATCATTCTCAGGTGCACTATCCAAATCAATATCTTGTACGGACGCAGATGTAATAGACGTTGGTATGTCTTCAAGAAGTGGTTCTTCTGTAGAGAACAACTCATATAGAATCAACCCAACAGCAAATAATCGAGACAACATAGACCCAACGGAGGGGTCGTCATCTGGACTTCTCATTATCCATACCAAGTGTATCGTTTCTTTTTGTTCTACATCCCTTGACTTTTTTACATATAGATATATATTCTTAGTTTTGATACAATCAAGGGGTATTATATCATCTTGATCTTCTTCTTCTTTTGTATGTATAAATAGTTCTATTAATTTGATTGCCACGGGTAATGCTGATTTGATATATTCAGTAGATGATGATGATTCAGCAGTGCCGCTATTGTTTGAATTTACTTGTTGTTTAATCCATTGTCGTAACGTCTGTTCAGTTAACTGTTCAGTCTGCTGCATTGACTGATCAATCTGTATACCCTGAAAGATGCGCGTTTCATAGTTTGTGAAGATGAAAGAGGGGTGATGTAACATATGTTAGTACATGTGGGTTACAAAGGCAATCAAAAGAGACAGATGAAGATCTATCGAGTAACTAGATCACCAAGACTTCATTCAAATATCACATATGCATGCATAGTAAAACAATACAAACGCGGACTTTCCTGTTTAGCAAAATTATCCAACCATTCTTGAAGATTATTCCTTTCATTATCTTGTTGTTGCTGCTCGGGATTGTTGTTATTTATTATTTCATTGGTACTAATAACTCTTTGTATACTCTCAACGTTATCATTTGACTGCTGCTTTGGTACCTTACTATCCCTCGTCTTCTTTTGACTGGTCGATGGACAGTTCGATGATTTAATAGCAGTGGCAAAATCTTGAAGTTGTTGAGCACTTATAACTGTGGCATTATCTCTCTGCTGTTGCTGCTGCTTTTGCTGCTGTTGTATCAACCGTTCATGTATCATCTTATTATTATCTTGATGATGTACAGCCTGCTGTTGCTGTATAGCATGTTGTTGTTGTTGACTATTTATAACATGATTCACATCCTGAACATTAAGCTGCTGCTGCTCTTCCTGAAATCCCATTTCTTCCTCGTTGACAATTTGATCTAACAATAGATCAAACTCAAATTCATCAAGTGGACTACTGCTACTTTTATTCTGTACCATTTCATTATTGTTTATTATACCATTTGCATGATGCTGTGTAGTATCTCTTTCTCCATTCATACAAGAGGCACTGGAGGTTAAATTATTATTATCATGAGAAGGGAGTACTAAACTCTGCTGCTGCTGCGGCGGCGGATGTTGTCCCATATTTACAACCATATCTGAAGGTGATAAGCTTTTCTTTTTATTGGTACTACTACTCATTTCATATTCCTTATCATACAATCGATGTAATACTATATCAAATATCTTTTCATATTCTATATTTTTCCATAGTTTATTCGATATTGTTGTTGTTGAGTGTACTTGAGAATTAGTGCCGCCGGCTATACTACTACCAGTCACTGCAGCAGCAGTACTATTAACATCTTCAACTAAAAACCGTCCATTTAAACTATACACACTTTGTATTATATTCCTAACAACATCCTCTTGATCCTTTTGTTTATTGGAATTGGATATAAAATTTTGATATTGTGTATTAATTAATAGATCTAATTGTTGATTACCAGTGTGTGATGAGTAGGTGTTTATATTATGATCTTTACTGAATAGTACATCCTATATTGATATAATGTTGTTTGTTTGTTGTAGCGTGCATATGGGTATGTGAGACATGGTGAACAAACATTTTCGTACAAGTTATGACAAGTTCAAGTATTGCAAAAAAATTTGTTACTCCTCATTTATGCACATCATTTAGGTACTTACATTGTCACGAGGTATTATATCAGAAGATGACGCCATTAGCAAGATGATTTATGCCAAGCGTATATAAATTGGCACTTGCCCTCGACACAGTGAGCTTTCAAGTGAAAGTAGCCTGTTTTTTAGACACAAATCTACCCCAGACAAATCTTGGAAAGGATACCAGAGAATGTATCTCTCTGAGAATCATTCCCTATCAACTATTGTATTATTGGACTGCTACTATTCGAAAGAGCATTAATAACTGAGCACAATGATATATGATAGCATCGAGAGCTAATGATTTGATGAGAGGTTGACTGAGCAAAGCAAAATTCTGTAATAACGTGCACTGTCATGCGTGCAATGCAGGAGAGCTCAGCGTGCATGAAATTTGCACTCGCTGAAAGCTCGCTGCACTGCACGAGCGATAGCGAGTGTGGGGCAGCGGGCTTTCACACGTGTATTTCATGCACAACTAGAGCTCGAATGGATTGTACGCATACAGTGCTCGTTAAGTGAAACCTCTCAAGTAGCATGGACTCGAGCACATCATGCAAAAAACGAGCGCTGTGCAATTGCAATAAGTTTTATAGTATATGATGATACTAGTGACCTACCTAACGTGTTTCTATCGCACAAGAGCACACTATGAAAGCGGGCATATACCATGCCCTCTATTTTTTAGCGATTTGGACTCTGCACTGAATGCAATTGCACAGTGCAAGTTTTTTTGCATGTTGTGCAAGAGTTCATGCACGCGTGCGGTTTCAATAAAATTTTGCGACATTTGCTCAAAAGAATGAATGGCGATACAACGCTATCGTGTTTAGCAGCTGCACAAGAAAATTGTCTTGAATCAAATTAACCTTTGTTAAATTAATATAACAAAGGCTGTATCATCGATTGATATATAATAAATGAGGTGCTTCCGATATCCACTTCTCTTGTTTATCAATATCAACAAACCTACGTCGTCATTTGCATTCTCCTCCTCCTACATCAGCAGATCTTTCCCTCTAATGATGTCATCATCATCAACAAAATCTACTTCCAGCAGTAATACCAATAATAGTCCAACTATACAATCACTACAAGGACCAAACGATGCTTTACCATACATTAAACAATTCGAAAAACTTTCCTCTGGTACAGAGATGGGTGGGTATAAAGAACCACAGTGGAGATTCTTATTAAGTGGAGCAGATGTGGTTACTGCTGCAATAATACAATCATCAGATGATAAGAATAAAGAAGACGACGATAGTAGTATTAGTATGAAACTTGGTGGATCTGCGTGTAAGGTATCAATTGATGAAAATACATATGGATTAGGTATGGTGTTAGTAGACCCAACCAACAGAGGAAAGGGGTATGCAAAAGCTCTTATTAATACATCAATGGGGAGAGTATCAAACGATGATAATAATAAAGAAACAAAGTATATTCTTGCCAATTGCAATGAAATGGGAGCACCCGTTTATCGAAAACTTGGTTTTAAAGATTGTGGAACTAATTCATTCTTGAGTTGTTCGGTATCTGACATTATGAATACAATATCAGTTGATAATATAAATGACGATGATAAGGTTAGAACAGTATCGAATGGGAAGTATACAAATGAACAACTTTCATTACTAACTACACTAGATGCCAAGGCCACTGGTCTGAAAAGAAAAGAAAGGATTGAACTTCTAGCCAAGGGAGATTATGCAAAGCAATATGGATCCTGTAGTACACTTGTATTTATTGGTAATGATACAGTTGGTATAGCACGTCAGGATTGTACCAATGGCCCTCTATGGATTGGACCAATTATTGGTGATGAAAAGAAGGTTATACCATTATTAAAAGCCTTGATTGAGAAACACTTTGCAAATAATCAAGACAATAAAGAAAAGTATGAAGAATTAAAGTGCATGATGTTGATCGTTGATCATCCAAATCTAGTTGAATCATTATTATCAAGTATTAAAGGAATGAAGAATGATTGGGTTAATCCATCCATGTCTCAAGATGGAGAATCAGTTTACATGAATGGAGACGGCTCATATCTATCGATGCTTCATCCCACTCTGGGCTAATACATGAAAGTAGATGGAAAGTGTGGTATATGAAAGGAATATGTATAGTATTAAAAACTAATTAAACCTATGTTTCAATTGTATACACACTCAAACTCTAAGTATTCAGAGTCAGAAGGCAAGCAAGGACTCTCTCTCTCTTTAGCGATGTGCCTATCCATCTAAGATATACTCTCAAACCGCATCTTGCCTACTAAGTAGGGAAAGGAAGAAAGTACACAAGGAAAGAGCAGCGTATATCAACCAATGGCTCTTCTACTCCACAGAGCCATATAACCATAAAGTCTCTATTAAGGAAGAGTGGATACCAAAGGATACCTCATCCTCTCAAAAAGGATATTTCCCTTTGTATGAAAACAGATTTTCCATGATATGGTAGTTGATTGTTTGTTTGCCGTTCACTACGCGGCTTTAGGTTACCCATACCTCCACACTTCTTCTCCGACGGCTTATGCTAAGTTGCACGAGTGATAAACTGTCGATGAGAATATAATATGTATTGTGGCTAAAAGGCGATAGTGAGGGAATAATACATAAAGTCATAGAGGGCAATTTTTCAGTGCTGAACTGCAACAATACTAACAAACAATGATACGTCATTGCTGTCTACCACCAACGACAGCAACAATGTCAACAACAATAATACCACCAACCAACTCAAAAGCATTCAAAACATACACACAAACAATACTAACTACAATATTATCAATCATTGGTTTAATATGTTTATTTAGTAGTATATTTAATTGTAATTTTATATCAGTTAATTATGACTATCAACGTGCTGCTGAAGTTAATAGTGAAGTAGTTACAAATAGCGCAGGTGATATAATAGACGGATATGTAGGCGATGGGTATTTAACTTCGATATCATTGGGTATATTCTGCTCTTCTTCCTCTACTGAAGAAAGTGATGATGCAATGCAAACACTCTCCAAAGCATTTGCAATCATATCATTAATATTCTCAATACTAACTACATTACTCTGTATACTAATATCTATACCGTACCCCCAACTGTTACAAACCAATAATATCATATCAGCAAATAATAAAAAGCTATGGGATATAATAAGCTATCTATCAATAATCACCTTCATTACACAACTACCAATCCTTTTACTATTAGAATCAACAATATGTAAAGAAGTTATTAATGGTGGAGTTTGGGGTACAAGAACTACGAATTGTACATTAGGTAATGGATCTTCAACATTATTTATTAGTATGATGTCTTATATTTCATTGACAGTTTATATGCAATTTGTGGATTGTCCATGTTGGACTGAGGAATATGAATTATGGATGTTACAGACTAATAGTAAGATTAGAAAAGAAGAGGAGGAGGCTCAAAATAATAGTAGGGATGTAGAACTGGGTCGAGATAGAATTGAGAATGCTAGGTGAGTTTTATGTGTGCGTGTTGGTTTGTGTGTGGTGGTAGAAGACAGGAGGGCTCGTCTGGGAAAGAATGATCTCACATCTTTGTGCTCACCGTGCTCTCTGTCTCTCCCAATCCCCACAATATAGAGTCACATACAGTATTAACGACAAAGAAACTAAGGTTGCAACAAGCTCACAATTATCCAAGCAATCCAATGACGAAGAACAATCTATAATAACATCCCAACAACAATTAAAAGCTGTATCATTAAGAGCAACTCGATCACACATCGAAAAAGAAAAGGAAACACTATTATCCAATAAACCATCAACAACTTCCAACAATAATGTTAATGACTTTAAGGCAATATCACAATGTTTACGTGAAGAACGTCTCTCCCAACAAATGAAGGAATTACATAATACGAAACAGTTTGAACCAATGTTGGGGTTGATTGTACGTCAAAAGTCTACAATTACAACAGCCAATGGCAATGGTAAAGAAGAGGAGGAGGTGCCACCATTTGAATATATCAATATTAATGATTCATTTACAGTAAATCAAGGTGATGTAGGTGGAAGTGGTGGAGGAGGTGACAAGTCTATATTATCCGGTGGAGTAGTAGATTTGGTTAGTAATCAATCGATCATGTCTGCTGTACAATCTTCTGTGGTAAAGAAGAGGAGGCAGAGTGAACAAAGGTCTATAGCGGCTGCTGCTAATGGTGAGAAGGACGAAGTAACTTCTTCGGCAGTAACACCGACCAAAAACAGAGATAGATATACAATTGATCAATTGGATTGTATCTCACCATTGAGGAATGGTTCACCTGGGGATAACGATCGTCACGACAGAGCTGCATCATCTTTCGCCGCCGCCAAGGCTAGCGGTGGCGGAAAGGCTAAGGCCAATTCCAAGGCTGTGAAGAAGAAGGTTAAGGATGATAATTGGCGTGAAACTGTCGATCCAAAGTCGGGCAAGACATATTATTATAATAAACAGACTAGGGAGGTATCATGGACAAAACCCAGTGAGAAGAAGGATGCCATTACTACTGCAAAGAAGAAACAGCAACAGCAGCTCCTCAAGTCTACTACCATGCAGCAACCTTCTCCACCTATATCGTTGGTACGAACAATGTCATGTCCGACAACAGAAGCAAAGAAGACAAACGCAAGTACTTATCCGGCAGTTGTTACTCCTCCTCGAAAACACCGCACTACTGCCAACTTCGAGGAAGAGGGTACGACAATGTCACCCATTACAATGTTTACGGGTCTTGAAGAAAGTGCTGCCTACCCTCCGTTTGTTCCCCCAGTCAAGGAACAGCAACCAAACGATGTCTTTCAAGAGGATCCATTTGACAGTATCATCAAGGATGGTGCAGAAAGAAGGAGAGATAGAGAAGAGGAGGATGTCGACCACGAAGACAAAGTTGAGGAAGTCAATGCACCACCAGCTGCCTTGATTGGTGAGCAGCCTCAGCAAACAGTTCATGAATTGAAAGCTTCTCGACAGCCATCTCCTCCTGTTCGATATGAAGACACGGTCAATAACCTCGGGCCGCTAGGACAATCCATCCAACAAGCAGTAGGTGAAGTCATCTTGTCTGTTGAGGATGCACTTCGTCCACCACCTCCCGCCGCTCCACCACCGCCACTTTCTCCAAAGAGGGATAAGCAACACGAATCAGCTAGTGTTTCATCCAACAGTATATCAAGTAGTGTAAGACGAATGATGAAGAGTAGTCCATTCCGACGGAAGTCCAACAAGGTTGACATTCAACCTATTCCTTCCTCAACAACAACCAATGGCGCTAAAACTCCAGCAGTAGTCAGCCCTGATAAGAATGACGACCCGGATATGGAAATGTATCCATCCGAAAGTTCGTTATCCACATTATCATTACCCGATGATACCGATTATCACAGCTCTGACTATGATGACTATCAGCACTCTTCAAACAAGCCACCACGACATCCCTTAAGTAGCACCAACAACAAAGACTACTCCTCAAGCTCTGATACCGAGCTATCGGCAGTTATTGCCGGTGTGAACAAGAAGTTACATGGAAAGATCACTCCATTAAATAAACGACAACGTCGTCGGAAGAAGAAGTCATCTCGTGGTGGTGGTTCTCGCTCATCCGATATCTCTTCTGTCGGTTCATACTTGTCAGACGGGTCATTATTAGATGAGGTGATCCATGAAGAATCTGACGAGCAACCGGCACCATATTCCAACTATCTATCAGACGATGCACCGCCCGCCGTGATTGACGCATCACCCACTCCTCGAAGAAGGAAGAAGAAGTCGCCATCCAAGAGTAAAGAACGGAATCGTAGTAGAAGCAGTAGTAGTAAGAAGAAGAAACATGCGGGTGTTGATCCTCCAGATGATGATGAACCCTTATTATCAGGATATGAATCTAATCATCATTCCGGAGCTGAGGAGAGTATCTCATCTCGTGCAGCAAGGGCTCGACGGAACCGTATCTTGTCCAAACAAGGAGAACATGAACACCCAACACAGAAAGATGATGGTGTTGGTGATCCAGTTATTGCATCGTTACCTACAATATCAGTGCCTACCAAACGAAGTAAACCTGAAGTAGTAGATCGAGGTATGAACAATCGACCTCCTCCATCAGTGGTAATTGTTACAGATGGAGATGGTAAAGGAAGTAACAAAAGTGAGCAATATGAAAGCACCAAATCGGCCGCCTGGCAAGCTAGGAAGGTACGAATGGCACGACTACGGATGATTAGAGGACATACAGAGCAACAACAGGATGAGGATGATAATCACACAAATAATGAGGATGACGACGAAGAAGAAGTTATACGAGCCGATGGGGTAGTTTTGGCCTGCTCTGATGACGAAGACTCTATATAATGGGCGGAGTGTGGCAAGTAGTACTTATCCTTTAAGGGACAATGGACTCTTTCTTGGTCACGTGTGGAATGTGGTTAGGGAAGGGAATATGTGTTGGTTTATGTGATGAGCGGTGGACTATTCTGTGCATGTGTTTGGCAAAGGCTCGGGATACCTTAGACGAAGAGGATCAGTTTGTATCTTCACTAGTAGTATTCCAATATTGTAGAACATTCAATCTTTGTCGGTATCCTCCAGCTAGAAGATACATACTCAAGATATCTTCAAATCATATTCAATGATAAAGAAGCCTGGTATCCCTAACTCAAGATTTTGCCTCTCAATTCTCGAAGTGTCTCGGGGCAGTAGAGTAAAAGTACACGTCATCAGTACGTGGGAAATTTTGATCTGCCTTCCCTATGTTGATTTTACAATCCTACATACATCTCCACCACAGTCCACAATGCTATTGCTTCTTTACAACTATTAGTCATTACATTTAACGTTTGCATTGTTCCTAACTGTCTCGGAGGCATTTATGACCCAACACGTAACCATTTTCATCTCTTATGTTGCAGTTTAGCATAAAAATAAAAAGTAGGCGAGTAATAGCAATAGCAAGAGCCGATAAATCTCATGAACACATAATCATAAATCCCTCCCTCTCTCCACTTACACACAATTGCAATTACAATCACTATAACATGAAATCTCAATCCAATGAAGTGATTGATCTCATTGTAGAGTTTCCCAAACCATTGCAACAACCGTCGTGTACTTTATCTAACACAAAGAGCAAGAAGAAGGTATCTTTTGCAACATACAGCCTCGTCATCATGCCAAATGAGAATCTCCTTGCGGTCTATGCCAATACATCGATGTCAGATTTGTGGTACACACAAACTGATATCCAGTCTTTCAAGAAAGAGAAGGCTATTACCATACGAACAATAAGGACCGGATCCACAATAGCAAAACTCAGCTCTTGCAACACCTGTATATTTCTAGGGCTAGAAAGTTATTTGTTTGATTCACTAGGGCATAGAGGAGGACCTGTACAACGTCGAAAAGAGATTAGAACAGCAGTTCTTCTTGAGCAGATTCGGCAATGGCAAGATAATCTAAGTATACATAAAGATCCTGCTGAACTGGCCAGAGTATCCGAGAGAACGTCTAGTCTGTGTAGACAACGTGCACAGATCATCGGCCTCATTCATTCGTCTGAGTATGAGTAAGTGTAGATAGATATATTGGAGAAGCTATGCAATTGAAACAACACCTGTTTCAATGCCAAATGTTGAAATATAGAATATGAACATAACGATAGATTGAACATAAAAAGATAGAGAGTATACGATTTTGATATGCTATACTTTCCATAGCTCATCCATCTATGCGTTTCTAGTGTTTGTACACATGATATGAGCAGAATTTAAATGGTTATTACCTGTTCTATGGCTGACGGTGTCTTTTGTTCAATGTGGTACGCATATTGAGAGAATAGGTCTCTTCTATACATCATGATAGATGGGAAGGTCTCCCGCTGAGGTAGTCAGTAACAAACGACCGTACACTGTCTTCCACATCATAATCATAACTCGGCAAAGGCACAACATCTTTGATTTACAAAAGTCAAGAGATACAACACACTTCATTCTTTGATTCTCTTCGTATCTCCCAATTAGCAGGTGCTTCATGCTCTTTACTACCGCTACTACCACTACTTCTTTCACAACTAATACGAGATTTAAATGTGGCGCATAGACTGGTCGATGATCCGATGTACGAATGTCAGGAGCACTACAATATGACAAGACTCTTATTTTGGGTCAGTGGTCAGGCTTGTTTATCAGTATCCTGCCCACCAGCTAAGTCAAGATACTTGCTTGAGATATCATGATCAATTGCTACGAGGATACTGCGTTAAAAGAAGCCTTATTATAATATTGAGGGTGTCCCTTATCCCTTAACTCAGAGATTTAGCCTCTCCAACCTCGCCGAATTTGTGTCTTCAGTCTTCAGGGCAGTAGATAACAGTAAATTGACCTGCCTTCCCTACGAGTTGATTCCATAGGTACCAAAGCGTCCTATGGTACATCTCCTCATTTAAGCTTTGACTTTCCACATCGGCTACGAGGCAAAAATTGTAGTGTCTGAAAGCATTATGACCCCAACACGCACCACTTTATGGCATTATCTCATCTCTCATGTTGCAGTACAATAGCAGTGGGAGAGTAATAGTAATAGCAAAGGCAAAAGCCAATAATAATATCTCATGCTTCATACATAACAAAAACACCATCCCCATCTCAATCTCTCCGTCTCTGTCTCTTTATCTTTATCTCCGCTTCCACAATATCACACAATCACTATCATATCGCTGCAACATGAAATCTCAATCCAATGAAGTGATTGATCTCATTGTAGAGTTTCCCAAAACATTGCAACAACCGTCGTGTTCCAACACAAAGAGCAAGAAGAATGTATCTTTTGCAACATACAGCCTTATGATCATGCCGAATAAAAAGCTATCATTTGCCTATGCCCATACACCGACGTCAGATTTGTGGTACACACAAAGTGATATCCAGTCCTTCAAGAAAGAGAAGGCTAATACCATTCGAACGATAAGGACCGGATCCACAATAGCGCAACTCAGCTCTTGCAACACCTGTATATTTCTAGGGCTGGAAAGTTATTTGTTTGATTCGGTAGGGCATAGAGGAGGACCTGTACAACGTCGAAAAGAGATTAGAACAGCAGTTCTTCTTGAGCAGATTCGGCAAGATAATCTAAGTATACATAAAGATCCTGCTGAACTGGCCAGAGTATCCGAGAGAACTTCTAGTCTGTGTAGACAACGTGCACAGATCATCGGCCTCATTCATTCGTCGTGAGTGTAGATATATATATATATATATATATATATATATATATATATATATATATTATATATATATATATATAGAGAAGTTATGAAATGAAACAACACATGTTTCAATACCAAGTTTTGAAATAGAGTATGAACAGTTAGGATAGATTGAACATAAAAAAGTAGAGAGTATACGATTTTGATATGCTATACTTTCCAGCTCATCCATCTATGTGTTTCTAGTGTTTGTACACAAGATGTGATCAGATCAAATGGTTTATTCTTTGATTATAATTGCTGTTCTGTTCATCTGTTCACACAAGATAGTACCAGCAAACAAATCATTCTGAATTAGGTAACCTATCTCCCTCTACTTCTACAGCAATGCATGGCTGTAGTCTTCTTCTACATCATGATAGACTCCAACTGACTTATGCTTTTCGTGTACATGTAACTCTCGATTTACTGGATTGGCCATACTTGCATCAAAGATCTGCCGAATGGACGAATCCAATAATGAATCAAATTGAGCTTGAGTCATATCAACTCTCAAACCTTCTGTCAAGGCCCGAGAAAAACTAGCGACAACTCCGTGTTGATGACGAAGTTTATCATTTGCCTGCAATCGAGTATATCCTCCAGATAGTGCTACGACTCTTACCACATTGGGATGCGTTGTCAACGTCTCATAGAGATCATCAACAGAAGGTAATGTTAGTTTAAAGATAACTTTCTGGTCATCTCGTAGAAGCTTGAGCTGTATCAGCGGGATATAATGAGCAAGAAAGAGATGAGTTGTGTTAGAGTTCAAGTCAAAAGGCGTTTGTGAACGATACTGCATCATACTGAACTTACATTCTCAATCAAAGCGGCTCGTAGTATCGCTTCACATTCCTTCTTTGAATGAGAGTGGATGTCAACCTCTGGTTCAATAATGGGGATTAGTCCTTTGGCTAATATCACCTTGGCTACATCGAATTGCTGCTCCACAATCTGCTTTATACCTGATGTGTTTGCATCGTGGATAACGCTCCTCATTTTCGTTCCAAATACACCATGGTTAACAGCATTATCACAGAGTTGATTTAGATTTGGTATTGGTTTCATGAGCTGGACACCTTCACACTGTTCTTGAAGACCTTTGTCAACTTTGAGGAAGGATACAATGTTCTTCTCTTTCCACAAATATTCAACAGTTGGAATACCTTCAATGTTACGCCTCATTGTATCCTCGAATAGTATCGACCCAAGGATACGGTCACCAGTGAACTTTGGGGATGTCATGATTCGAGTTCTCATCTCATGGATCTTATCATACATTGATTCCTCTCCAGCCTCATACTCGTCGTCTTTGATACCATAGAGTCGGAGTGCTTTTGGTGTACTGCCGCCACTTTGATCAAGAGCGGCGACAAAGCCAGCCGTGTGGCAAATCTTCCTTAGCATCGTATCTTGTTCGCGCTTCATGTTATGTTTTAGTTGTACGTTGATGTTGTGTCTGTTTGTTTATGTTTATTTGTGTTATGTGTTGTACATATGGAGTGTTAGGGTTCTGGTTGTTGCTTGATGCCCTCTCGTTAGACATCGAAAAGGGGAGTTCTCATTCTCATTAGCGGAGAAGCAAAGGTCTCTCGCCAAGGTAGTCAGTAAACAGGAGGCTATACACTCTTCCATATCATAACTCGGCAGAGGCACACCATCTTTGATTTACAAAGTCAAGAGATACAACATACTTCATTCTTTGATTCTCTTCGTATCTCCCAATTAGCAGCAGGTGCTTCATTACTACTACTGCCACTTCCATCATTTCTTGTACTTGTACAGCTGATTCGAGATTTAAATGTGGCATAAACTGGTCGATGATCCGACGTACGAATATCAGGAGCACTACAATATGACAAGACTTGTGTATTAACATCACTTTTGAACAGTATACGATCAGTCCATGATGGTACTCGTCGTCTTGTTGATGAATCATAATGATCTGAATCATGATCAAACTTGTACGTTGGGAAGAAGTTAAGTGGACCCTCGGCAAAGCCTGAGAATATCCTATTGAATCTCATTAACATTGTCAATTGATCATTGCATAGTAATGCATCATGCATATGATTCTCTAACATTCCATCGACAACCTCTCGTGTGCCATTGATACGAAAGTTTAAATCACCAAACCAGAATACATAATCAAAGTTATCTATTAACGGATTCGTTTCGGGACCTGAATCGGTACGTAAATCATCTGAATGTTGTCTACTTGGATAGTAGATATCACCATCATCTAACAAATCAACATCTTCGACTATTGAACTTCGATCAGCATCGGTAAACATGTGATGATGATTTGTTGATGTTGCTGTTTCATCTAAATCTGGTATTTCCGAACTACCACTAGTTTCACTATCATTCCTTTGTTGTAACAACATTAAGTTTGACATTTCACTAGATATTCTACGAAATTCATTCGTCCTTCTAACAGTAGCATGCTGATGTGCACCCAAGTGTGCATTAATAAAGATAAATGAAGAGTTTGCTATTGACAAAGTAACACCAATCCCACCCTTATTACCGAGCGTGTCACCCAAACCTGTTGCAACGGCTAAGGATTGAACATTCGATATTAAATGTCCAATAGATTTATGTACAAACAATATAATATGTGAGGCTTGTAATGAATGACTCCGTATGACAGTGTAATTCTCTCCAATGGCTGTTTCTAATGTTGATTCCCAATGTTTCTTCGATGGGAAGAATACACTCTTGGCTATAGTATTTTCACATTCTTGTGTACCCACGGCAATAACATGATATTTATTCCTTGGGAATAATAACTTTGATAATTCGTGAGGTGATGGTGGTTGACGTGCCTCTTGATTCCATGTTACTATCCGTATTAATATTTCACCTGTATTTTCGACATGACGTGATATTTCTTCATATGTTGATGGTAAGTTGGTAATGGGTGATGAGGATGCATCATCTGATAAGGGACGTGGCCAATTCTTGAGTAGGAGTGGAGTTGGTATTGATTGTCTACCAGATCTTAGCATTGTCATAATCTATACCTATCTTCTCTAGATAACCAAAGTCGTAACTATACTCACTATTGTTTCCTCTTCTTCTTTGGAGAATTGGAGAGTTTGGAAAGTTTTGTTGTGGAATCATTAACCACCAAATCATGTATATTTGCAGTAATCCCCATCAAGCTGATTAGAACATAGATTGATACAAGGATGAGATCAAGCATAGGACTTCTCTCATAGAATGTTGAACATCGAGTGATCACAAGAAGATTTTCATTGCAATGAAATGTTATTTTTACATGAACATTGTTTTGAATTTTTTTTTCGAACTTTTGGGATTGTTTTGTTGTTTCGTCACTACAATCCAGGCCTGCCCGATGACCAGTACTGAAGTAATACCTCCATCTTCTCTGTGTACTATAGGTAACTTGTGCATATCTTATGCATTTTTTCGATTAGAGCATATCTTGTGTATTTTTTCGATTACGAGTATAGAAACCTACACTGATTGGACATCTTGAACAGCCAGTCGTATATCGATATTCATATCTACAAAAACTCGATAGCATGAAAATAAACCCAGCCACTTCTAGCCAGAGACAACTAAATTATCTCAGTTGCATCAAACCAAAGAATGCGATAACATCGTGCGTCAGTCTGGCGAACAAACGAAAGGCTTCACGAATTTTGGATAGTACGGTACACTTACGACGTTAAATATGATAGTATTGTACGTAAGCCTGCCGTTATTTTAGGAATCGCTGATACAATAGAAAAATCCTCATAACTAACACTTCTCTCTCCCTACATACCATACCTACACCGCGCTGACACACTATGCCGCCGCGCGTTGTCTCCTCATAATATCGATATACCGTTGCTAATAAACCTTGCCTACCCTGCTAAAAGATAACGCTCTGTTGATCCGTCGGCGTAGCTCCTAGACCACCGCCCATTATTACACACAAAACTAAACACAAGAAAACAAATTATTATGGGTAAGAAAGTTAAGAGTTTACTACGGGTATTCTTCCCCAATAAAAAGAAGAAGAAGGATGTCAGCACTGCCGCCAACAGTGGTAATAGTAAGGCCTCTGCTACTAAATCGTCTAGCGTCAAAGAAGAACAGCGATCATCAACTACTTCCGCCACAGTTAATAATCCGTCATCAACCAAGCTCAAATTAATAGTTGACGCCAACTCCAATAATCCAACAATTGGAAACTCCACCGATCTAACTATTGACCCTACATTCTCTTCTTCATCTACTCCTTCATCTTTGTCACCTACTCCTTCATCAACATTTCCGGTAAGTAATACCGAGGAGGAAGAGGTGCCAATCGAGGAAGAGAATTATGAAGAGACAATACCAAGAAGTAGAACATCAACATCAACATCTGGTGATTTATCATTCGAACGTCACTTGGCCGCTGCCACTGTCACTACTGCTACTAATCTAACAAGTACTTCAGAACCTCTTCCAAGTGCTACAGAAGAAAATTGTAATGCAGATGATAGTTTATTAATCCATTTAGACGAGGAGACGTTAACTAAGGTTCGAGCATTTGAACAAAGTGCTACTGCTCCTCCTCACCCTTATTCAAAATCTACTGAAGAAGAAGTTGAGAAAGATGACTGTATTAATATGGGAAGAAGTTTAGATGAGTTAGTCTCCTCAGCAGTGTTCGAGGAGACATTAACCAACTTATTACACCGTCGTCGTGCGTCATCCTCGGGCAGTGGTAGTAGTAATTCGGCTGATATTGATGCCAAGTCATTTGATGAGACTGTGGAAAGTCATGAGATGTTTAATTATAGGTTAGAGAATAGTATAACGGAAACACAGTTGGAATATGTTAATGGTGGTTTATATGTTGAAGATACAGAGGAAGAAGAAGTTGGCAGTGATGTTGTTAAGGATGAGTGTTTTTTGGTGGAGACTGATAATGTGGAGAGTGAAGAGATTAAGTGTGGTGTGGAGATTGAGTGTAAAGTTGACAAGGAGGAGTTTAAAGAGATTGAGGAAGTGGAAGAGATTGAGCCATCCTGTCCATCTCCAATTCGAGGTGGCGGTGGATGCTGCAGTACCTTACCCGAGGTAACTGCTGCTACTACTTCTCCGTTATCTGATATTGAGGATCGTCCTTCCCCAAAAGCCCGAACAACAGCAGCAATTGAAGAGGCTGCATTTGAAACAAGCAGGAGTAGCAGAATGGAAGGTGTTCGTGCCGCCCTTGAGGAGGCTACAAGAAAGGAAGAAGATGAAGATTTTAATGTTGAAGAGGAGATTGAATCTCCTCCTTCTCCTGCCGTGACAGTTGAGGAAGTGCCCAATGAAGAAGAAGAGGAGAAAGTCGTGAGGTCTTCCTCTCCTGCAAAAGTCTCTCCACCTACCACAACGGTAGATGGCGGTAGTAAAAGCAGTAGCAGTACCGAGGCACTAGCATGGACTGCCTTATCAGCACTAATGACAGCACCGGCACCACAAGCTATCCAACAAAAGAAGACACGTACACCCACTAATCTATGGCAGCATGGTGAATTGGGTGAAGATCAGGCGGGAGAAATTGAATCGGACCTTGATAATATTAGTATTGCATGTTCAAGTATTGCTTGTTCGGATACTGGTACTGCTGATATTAGTTTACGTGATGACGATGGTTATATGGATTTGGTATCAGCAGTAGGAGTAGAAGGGGGAGTGGAGGTAGTGGCTGATGATATTGTGCCACAAGTTGAAGAAGATAAGGGAGCAATGGATGCGTCAGTGAATCAATCCATCGAGTCTAATGAGTCTTCATCAACCACTACTACGGCAGTCTCATCATCTTCTTCCTTGTCAGCCAACAAATCCAAGAAGGTACAATTCTCACTCCGTGGAGAACAAGCACGTCAACGTGCCATTGCTCGACAGAAGAAGATATTATCCAAGGCATCATTACGATTGGGTGCTATATCTGAAACATCGTTGGAAAATATTGAAGAACATGATCAATTAAATTTAGTTGCCATTGACAATGATGATTGTGATGACAGTGTGGGTGTGTCAAGTAGTATGCCAAGTTTGAGCTTTGCGGGTGATACTGATATGGATAGTATCATGGAAGGTAGCGAGTTGGCCAGTATTGGAGGAGGAGGAGGACTTAATGATTGTTCATCATCGGTACGATCGGTTGTTAGTCATCAAGTTATTGGAGAGGGTAAGGGTGGTATTTGTTCCATTTCCTTCTATGAGGCTGCAGCAAGTGAGGGTAATAAGAAGTTATTGGACAACTCTTCTGAGCTATTGGTCCAAGAAGAGGAGACAAAGAAGGACGAGGTAGTAGAACCAGTGGTGCAAGGAGATAATATACAATCAAGTCCAGAAGTCCAAGCCGATGTGGCACAAGTTGTGGACATTGCCAGCAAAGACGGTGACAAACAAGACGATGAATGCATTGAATTCTTCGTCCTACTTTTATGCCCAACATCACGCATCTTTGAATTAGTCGAAATCAAGAATGTCAAGCTCAATTCCACCGTACAAGATATTATGGACAGTATTCCTCAACAGTGCACTGATGAACGTCTATTATCTAAAAGTTACACTGGGTTCGTCCGTCCCACAGATCGTATTGAGTTTATGCAAATGGATGCCAAGGCCTTTGAGAAACAGCAGCTGCCCCAACTGAAAGGGGAAGAAGAAGATAATAAGAAACTCGAAAACAGTAGTACTATTCAAGAAGATGATGTATTAGTGGCAATACTTGAGGGCTACACTGGGTATCAAATGATCAAGATATCCAAGCCAATCTTGAAGAATTCCAAGTTCCGTGATATGCTTAGTCGCCGAAGCAAGAATGGGGGCACTCCATCACAGAAGAGTATGAGCACCCGCAGGAGTAGCAGTGGTGATGACAAGTCAACGAGGTCAAGCAGGAGTGTACGATCTAGTCACAGTAGGAGGAAGAGGCACAACCGCAGCAAGAGGAGAAGCGGCGAATCAAGTCTACCACGCGAAATAGCAGCTGGCAAATCACGTAGCAGCAGCAGTAAGTCGTCCTCAAAGTACTCGTCAATTACTCAAAAGCTCGAAGACTTGTCTAAGAAGCTTCATGATGTTGATGATGAGATCGAGGCTGATGACCAGTCGATGACTAGTGGAAAGAAGCTCCCCTCTACTCCTGAAAAGGCACCGTTGGTCAAGGAAGATGAAGATGAAGCAACCATTGCCGCAAGTATCCTCGAGGAAGTTGGCTCCTCTGCCAACTTAAGTTGCTACAAGATGACCCCCAAGATGGTAGCATATGAACTAGCCTCGAATATTGAGGATATCTTTGCTGATCATGATGTTGATATTGTGGCAGTGGATTCGTACAATGCCGACTTTAATCTGGAGGATGATGATATCATGACAAAGGGATCAAATGATGACACATTCGTCTCCGCCAGATCCATGTTAAACATGAGTGATGCACGCTCAATTCGTTCCTTGGCAAGACAAATCAATTCTAGTAGTCCTGTAAAGCCTGTATTGGAAATCACCACCAAGAAGAAGAGAGAGCGTAAGTCAAAGCCCAGCAAGTATAGCAACTATGAAGAGGATGATATGATGCTTCAGATTGAGGCAATGGCACGTCAAGCAGATGAAGCCTTTCAAAGTCGGAAGAAGATGTCAAATCTGTGGGACGATGCTGGGACTTCTTCCACTAGTAAGAAACCGGTCACTGTATCAAGAGAGAAGCTTAAAGAGAAGCTTGCTGCTGCAGTTGGTAAGACTGATGTAGATGTGACGGAGAAGAAGAAGAGTCACGAGGACACTGACAGTAAAGCCAAGGCGGTAGTATCTCAAGAGGATGACAAGGAAGTTGCCGGCATTACTGCTGGAAATATAGCTAGTGCCATGGTCAAGAAAGATGACACCAAGACTACTACATCATCCAACACGTCAAGCTCTGAGCGTACCTTCCTAAATACGTCCACATCTATGGTATCGACCATGGTTGCTGCCTCACAAGGTCGTGTTAATGAAGTACATGTGTTGCAGTACCTGGGTGTTACTATTGTCTGTATTGCTGCAAATTTCATGCAGCATACACGAAAGGCCGCTACTGGTGGAGGAACAAAGGGTAAAGATAGTTCGTTCATCCCTAAGACGATATTGGAGTCGGCCATGTTCTTGGCATTTATGGTAAATGGGCAGCGATACTTGGCAAAAGTGACAAAGAAGGAGAAGAAAGAAGGAACGGAAAGTATATGAGAGAAGTGTTAATGTATAAAGAAAGAAGATGATTCTCCAGGTATGGCATCTGTGTAATCGAACTAAATAAACAATTATCCTTGTACTGTATTCGAGTTCTTCTATAGCAAAATTCTCTTTAGCCTTAATCATTCTACAAAATTTCAATTGTACCACCCTGTTCAAACTGTTCAATCTCCTATTCTAATCGGTCAATACAATGATAGCTGATTTGGCATCTTCATTTCTTATTCCAAAAACTAGACAAATGGAATATATTTTCTTGTCATCTTGCTACCCCAAAACCCTTTTAATCTAATTATACCACCCCAAGACCCTAACCTCTCCAAGTTGGAGACAATCTTGATCCCCTAGCGTAATCCTCACAAAGCGTGCTCCTTCGACAAAGTCTATAAAAAACAGGGGTTTAAGGTGAGAAGAGAAACGGTGAGTACATGATAAGATTATGATGTATAAATGGTACACATGTATATCATGAAACTTGTACTTACCAATAGCAATTGTTTTACGACTGCCATTGCCTCCAGGGATAAACTTCGAATCAATAAGTGCCTCTGCTTCATCATAAAAACCGATGGTGTAATCATGTAAACGCCCACCACAGCAGTCGAGACGATTAACAACCTCGATGTTTGCAATCGTTGTGGAACTTGACTCTAGATCAACCTGCCACCACTGATTAATACCAGTCGAACACTGAGTATGAGTGAAAGACGAATCATTATCATCCACAGCTTTGGATGCTTGTAAATGATCACGAAAGTCCGATGATTGAGTAGCAGGCTTACCAACAGAAAGGTTGATAAGGCTAGGCGTAGGGCTGGCAGTTGGCATACCCATGGTATGATATCCATTTACCTGTACCTCGGCTAAGTGCAAACAGTCATTCCTATTCATACTAATCTTGATATAACGTCCAAACGAAGTATCCTCGTTGAATACCTTCTGCACAAGTTTCCCATTTCCTACCGAACCCTTGATAAGTCGAGTCTCCACTACATTACGATCTGAATCAAGGATTGCTACAGTTGCATCCCGAAGTCTACCGCCGCAGCAGTTCTTTCGGTTAGTGATCCATACATCTTGGACGAAGGACTCGACCCCTAGATCGACCTCCCACCATGGCCACGAACCACAATGGGTATGGAAAGTGTTGTCAAAGTTGCCATCATTTCCTTTCTCTGCACCGAGATGACTTCTATAAGTAGTCGATTGGGTAGCAGGCCTATTCAATGCCAACTCTTTAATTTCTGGAGAGCTGGCAGGAACGGAAACACGATATCCCCATGCCTCCAACTCGGCAATGTGCAAAATGCCAGTGTAGCTATCATCGTATCGTAAACGTACCCAACGACCTACTGCACCCTCTCCTCCATTCACTTGGAATGTCTCGACTACACAATTTCCTACTGTTCCGCCGTGATACTGAGACCAGACTACATTCTTGTCAGCATCGAGTACTTCGACGTGAAAGAGTTTCAATCGACCACCACAGCAATCACATCGATTCTTGATGATAACTGTGTCGATATGGTTCAACGTATCCTTTCCAAGGTCAACCATGATGAAAGAGCCTGGTGTATTACACCCTTCGTATCTGTTACCACCAGTAGCAATTCCATCGATTGCTTTTCTTGCCCATTGGTTGAGACATTCAGTATTTGCCGAAGCAAGTCCAGTCAAAGCCAGGTTGGTAGGCGTTTGAGATACCGGTGCAGCGGTCTGTGGACTGAGGCTCGGCAAATCAGTTGGAGCAGACGTGGGCCGAGTTGGGGCTCCAGTTGGCTGTATAAGGTAAGAGGAAGAGGGAAGAATGAAGAGGTTAGAAAGAAGGACGAACTAGGATACCGCATATGGGTATCCTTTATAAAACAAACAATAATAGACTTACGACAAGTGTAGGCGACTTGGTCGGCGTCTTAGAAGGTTCCTTTGACGGGGATAGAGAAGGGCTTGTGGTTGGACTTTCACTTGGATTAAGAGTCATTCCCCAATCTTTGATATGGAATTCCTTCTTCACTGCCTGGTCAATAGTAATGGTAGCCTTCCAAACTGCACTAGTATCATCAGGAAGAGTAACATCAACACTCCAGTCGGTGTACGTGCCATCCGACGAAGTTTCGACAAACCAAGTATAAGTCTTGACCCCATCCAATGTGAGACGTACTCTAGGACTTGCATTAGATGTACCATCTGTAGCAACCCAGTTTCCATCGGCATCGGCCATTCGAATCTATTGAAATGAGATATTAGTTACTGGTCGGTGAACGTTAGAAGCAACATGGCACACAAGCAACTTTGACTTACCTTCCCAAAGAGGGAGTATGTTCGACCACCATTGCCTGGGAAGCATGATGCGTCTAATGAACGTGATAGATTCACATGTCCACCATCACTCTTTCTACGCTTAGTATTGATAACCCAAGAGGAGGTCTCGTCTTGAGAAACTTCAATACCCGCAAAGAAGTGCTGGAAAGATGCGCGTTTTACAGTTTAAGAAGATGAGAGAGAAGTGATTGCAACATATGTTAGTACGTATGGGTTATAAAGGCAATCACATAAAAGCAAACTAAGTTCAAATGAAGTATACGTATGGCCGAGTCTTCATATTGAACACACCATAACACACAACAAAACAACACGAACGCGGACTTTCCTGCCATCCATGTATGCCTTGGGCGTAGTCGTCTTCGTGGAAGAGGTCGTCACAACGGATATCATCCGATTGGGGCCTGACAAACTCAATCTCAGACTCAACAAGTGCACCAGTACAAGTTGGGGCCCTCTCCAAGTTGACTTTGGCATAGCCTGGCCATGCAGGATCTCCATTCGTATCGGTGAAACTAATCTGATACTTGCCAACAGGATCTGGTAGTTGGAAGGGCATCGGAGCACTCAAATGATTCTGGAGCTCATCAAACCAAATTGGACCACGAGCTACCGTTCCTGAAGCACCACTTCCAGTATCAGTGATGATCATGTTGTAACCTCTTGTGGTTAATGCTTGAGATACCCCCACGATACCAAGGCGTAAACATAATCCAGGACAGAATCGAAGGCAGCTGCCTTCTTCCTCGGCTTGGCATGTAGAAACATCGATAAAGTTGGTGATGGCCTCATGATTTTGAATGTAGAATCCAGGTTCACCAGCCATGCTACCATCGGGATCTTCTTGAGCTATAATCCTCACATCTCCGTCGGGTGAACTATTGATTGATTTACAGGCACTGATGCGGTTATCTGCCGCCCCATATGTGTTATTTACAATGGTGTGAGTTGCATCAACGACTGCATTACGGACTTGATCATTCTCATACCAGACGGGAAAGTTCTTGCCTCCTGTGCAAACATCAAAGCCTGAGAACTTGGAGTTCTTGATAGTAGTCCCAGCCTGTTGGATGATATGATAAATGAACACACAAGGATATGTGAGAGGACAAGGTTCTATTATATGATATTAAATCAACACCTCAAGATGAAAAGAAATACTTACCCACATTCCCTCATTTGGTTGGAGAGAAATACCTCCGGCTTTTCCACAACCATCATTAAGTCTACCCTGATCAATCATTGATTGGGCATGCTCACTTCTCCCAATGACTTCAACACCATCGTAAACAGCCCTATCGTGGTGAAAGTTACGCGCTGCTTCGGCGTTATCTGCCAATAGACCACCTTTCATAATGATATTGTTTGTACCATGTTGGAACAGACCACTTCCGTTGTTCTTGTATGACTTGATATTCGTCCATGTGGTATCGGGCGGTGCACGGTATCCTGTTTGGTATGTTGTAATCCCTGCTCTGAAGTTGTTTGAGTGGGCAACGTTGCCTTCGAACCTGCCCAGAGGATTCGTCTTGGGGTTACTTCCTTGATTGATATCCAAAGTTGATGACGGTGCACGGAGCTTGAGCTCAAACCAAATTCCAGTCGACCGACTACCGGCCGCAACGTTATCAATGAAATCGTTGGGAGGATTTGTAATCCAGAAGGTCGAGGGAAAGTGATCTGTCTCGCCTGATCGGATTAACCCAGCTGGATTGTTCCACGCTACTGGAGGACGTGTATAAGCCCCCAGGTTACGGTAGAATACATTATCCCATTCTAGGAACAATAAGTGAACAAGGATGAAAGAGACACAAGATGTGAGCAATAACATACAAGAGAAATGCCGCCGACATCAGCATATGATAAATACTTACCTCCTCCATCTTCAAGCATATAGCAATGGCCTCTTGTATCGTAGGCAACATTCTCACTAAGGGTGAGATTGTGAGTGCCATGAACGACAAAACAACGCTGATTGGATTTCCAAATGACATTTTTGGCTATGGTTGAGCCATGGACACATTCAGACATGTGAAAATGAATAGGGTATCGGCCGAGCCTTGTTTGTTGACCAGAGTTGACGAACATTACTCCCTCTAGGTGTTGTTTCACCATGGGAGTATGCAAAACGATCAAATGATTACCAATCTTCTCGTGGTCACCAGTCTCCTTCTCTCCCTTGATTACTATTTTCCTATCAAGTAACGCCACCTCGACTGCGAAATCTGGATAACCGAAAGTTTCGTCAATAGCAGTCTTCTTCTTGGCAAGGGGAAGGACGGCAAGCACACCAGGACTTGGGGAACCTTCCACAAGGGTAGTATGACTGTCATCCCAAGCATGGGTGTCACTTGTGAGCATGATCCGACTGCCTTTGGTTTGCCAGCACCTTGCGGCATCATCTCCAAGAGTGAGCTTATCAAGTGACTCCATTGGGAAACCTTGAGAAGCGGGGTATCCATACACCTTGACCTCTCCCATATGAAGACAATCAAAATCACGGAGTTGAATCTTGACGTACTGAGCGTCGACTTGGTCTGTTTATGATGTTGGGCGGGGTTTTTAAAGAAACATGACGATAGTGAGCATATGATATGATCATTATATGAATAGGAGCATATGATATGAGCTTGAGCCTTTACGGCCTTCCGGCGGCATCCTGACACAATAACTTACCAGTGGAGATGGTTTTCCTATTCCCATTCTGTCCTGGAACATAAATCGAATCAACCACGGTCATGTTCGAATCCATAAAGTAGATATCATAGTCATGTAAACGACCATTGCAACAGTCGAGTCGGCCGACAACCTCCATACTAGATATGGTAAATGTGTCTTCTAGATCAACTTGCCACCATTGATGGTAACCTTGGCCGCACTTGGTATGAGCAAATGAATTATCATTGCCGTCGACTGTCTTTGCTGCATTATCAGGATCGCTGCCAAAGGTTGATGATTGAGTGGCAGGCTTGTTAAGGGCAAGGTTGGGTAGAGGAGTTCCATACTCGATGGATTGAAGCTTAACCCAACTTGGGCAGGTTGGATCGAGCGCATGGATGTCAAGACGTCCTATGAGGTGGTGGTAGTGGTAGAGAAGGCAGAGGGCGGAGGATTGGTGGTTAGAGACAATGTTCACATGATGTGATTAAAAAAAAGATTCTCCGCGGCAGCATGTGAACCTCTCCCCAACCCAGATCTTCCTAATCCCAAACCCCCCTCACATATCCCAAACCCAAATCTATCTCCTAAATCCCAAATCCATCTTATCAATGCTGCTACCCCCTCCCCTAAACAACATAAATATATAAAAACAAAGTCGGAGAAACATAAAATAAAAAACAACAAACACTTTCTTACCACCAGCAATAACAATTGCCTTATTATTAACACCCTTCTCCCCATGATGATAATTATCAGTTTCAATATCAGCCTTGAACATTAAATCATCTAATCCATATAAAGTAATCTCAACACGATCACCTTCAGTTTCGGATGGGATACCAGTGGATGATCCCGAGGGTGGTTCCGGCATACTTAATACACCTTGAACATAAACATACTTCGTACGGAGATGTACCTTGGCATCATTTGGTATAATTAACTTTCCAACAATGTTTAATCCCTCGCCGAATTCAATTGTTGAACCGTAATACAATTCACCAGGTGAGGCATCTAATGTAACACAAACACCACATGGAATCTTAACCTCTGAATCTAAATAATCCGCCAAAGGTTCCAATGTACTCTCACCCTCTACCGGTGCAGTATCAAAGTATTCACTCCAATTAACACAACTAGCTGTATCTAAATTGGCATTACACGTCGAAACAACATAATCATGTTCGGAATGTCCACCATGATCTGCCACAGTATGCTCCTCTAGAACACGTCCTTCACGTCCATCTAAATCGTAGGATAACTCCTCCTCTTCCTCAATATAATCAAAATGACAAACATCTGAATTATCATCATTCCCATCGACACTATATTTCGTAATATATTCAGACATGGCATCGTAAATTTCAGATGATAGTGGTAAATTCAATTCAGAGTCAGAGATGTAAGATAAGGAACGATCTAATCCTGTACGTGCAAAGTCTTTTAGTGGATCGGATGTTGGAAATAGTTCTTCTGCGGTTAGTTTGTTATTAGCTGTAGCTAGCTTGGAGGTGGTACCTCGTAGAGATGAAGGCTCATTGTAGTCCTCATAATCACGAGCAGCATTTATCACCGTCGTCGATGAGAGGACGGTGAGTAGAATGGCGCCGCCGATGAGACGCATATTTTTATTATAAGCTATTTATATCGATTATATTGCAATTGATATCAACGCCTGATAATATAGAGGATAGAGAGGCAATACAATGTGTTAGACAGATTGTCCGACAATAGGTAAAAGCAAAGGTAAGTTATTATTCAATGCAATTTTGCAAAAAAGATATCTCTTCGACTGTGTATCTTCTGAGGCTCACCGTCACCAACGCCGACACAGCGATTACCTCTAATATCCCCGTCTACTACTCACCTATATCTCTATTATTATGCCGCCTATTGCAACATGGTGGCTATTGGAATACAAGGGCTTGGTCGTAAAGGGTCATGGCATCTCCACCATTGTCCAAAAATAACTCACGAGTCTTTGCAAACGAGATAGGCAATTGTCTGTAGTATCGCTAAATTTGCAATTAACTCTAATGATTTGCCAACTTCAATTTTTACCATCAAGGTTTAGATGTACATAAGGCCGGTTCAGGAAGAGATAAATGATATATAAGTATCGGCCTTTACAATACAATATAGTGTGATGCAATAGCTCAGAATACGTCTCCTAAATATATTATCACACGGTGAGTGAATCTTCTTCTGATATATCAGTTCCAAAGCATCGTTATTCTATCATATTTTGATGTTTTGAGGTATGGTGGCAGGCCATACACTGAACGAACATAAACATTACTGATATGTTACTGTTATTGCAATTTAAATGAGATACATGATGTATTCTAATCTATACCCTAATATCTAATATCAACTCTTCTGTAGGAAATCATGGCAAAGAACTACGCCGCATTGGCTGATACAATTAAAATTGAAGACATTACATCTAATGACATAAACCAAACAATATTACGACGCCTCAAGGATAACATTAGCATTCACTATTCTGACAAGCTACACCTCATTAAGGGGGATCAAGATCATAATGATTATATCCTAGATGATGGAGAGGATATTGGATGGTTAGGATATTATATTGGTCAAAATACAACGTTACAGAGCCTAAACTTCTACCAACCGATTGATAATGAATCTTTTTTCAAAGAGATCAGTTGCAATACTTCTATTCAGAAGGTATATTTCAATTTTGTTGATGTTGGTGAGATGCTTTCCATGTTGGGTAAATTCTTCCAAAACAACAACAGCCTAATTGAAATCGGGATGGAAGATTGTGTATTGAACACAGCTGAAGGTGTCCATCAACTGACATTAGCTATTGGGAATTGCAACAAATCCCTGAAGCACTTAAGTCTGACAGACAATGAAATTGGAGAAGGGCAGTTAGTTAATATCATCACAGCTCTTAGTGTGCACCCACAAATAGAGCGGCTTACTTTTACACGTATGAATATTGATAGAAATGAATGTACTGCATTAGCAACCCTTTTACGGTGTACTACTACACAGCTGCAATTACTCGAACTCTACGGAAACAATATTGACGATGAGGCGATAGGGTTGCTAGTGCCAGCACTGTGTGGGCATACACTACGAGATTTGAAACTTGGATCCAATCGATCAATTACAATTAATGGTTGGAAGGCAGTGTCATCTTTATTAGAAGCGCCTGATTCCAAACTCAAGACGCTACATATTCATGGCAACAACATTGGGGATGATGGGGCACTTGTATTTGCTAATTCACTGACCAACAACTCCACCCTTTATCACTTAGATCTAGACCGCTGTGGTATCACTCTTGATGGATGGATACCTTTCTCCAATCTTCTTTGTGATACCTCCAGCATCAACAAGACATATCTATCAAACCATACACTCCGGTATTTAGGTGATTATCATCAAGAAGAAGAGTACCCTGATCATTTTGACATTTCTGCTAACTTGGAAATAAACGAACACGAGAATAAACAGCAAGTTGCAATGTTTAAGATATTACATGCCCATTCTCATTTTGATATGAAACCCTTCTTTGAATGGGATATAAAAGTCTTGCCAATTATGATTGAGTGGTTTACAAAGGCTGCTAATTGTACTAATTCATTTGAGGAGGGCATCAAAAGGATGGTACGGTTGATACAGGTGGGAAAGATGACGCTGACTGCAGTATTTGATTTCATTAAAGAGTTTCCGATGCTTTATATAGAGCCAGTGACAAGGAAGGCGATAGCAGAGTATACTGCACTGGAAGAAGAGTTGCAGGGTGGGGATCAAATGGTAGAGCAACAGGCAAGATTAGAAGAGGTTCGGCGTTGCAAAGCTCGGGCAATGAGAAGACTAGGCCTAGGCTTAGGCAATGAATAAAGTAGTTCAAATGGAAATCACAACGAATCTATTCGATAAACTTATAACTCATTTTCATATATCTAGCATAGATGAGAAATCCCTCTCTTTTGACATTCATTCATGATTCTCAGTTTGATAGTTGGTAACTTAAAGCATCCACTATATCTCTCCTCTTTAATGCCACCCAATAAATATAACCCACAACACCCCACAAACAAAATATATGCCTTGTCAATTATAAGCTTTGTCAATTGTTAATTTATATGCCGTCTCGGTGGTAACTGGTGTTCCTCCATCTCTTTATCTAATTGTTTAATGAATGCATCACGTACATCTACTTCTTCTTCTATCTTTTCTTCTATATTGTCATTACCCGCTAACGCTTCGCCTATCCAAAAACCAACTCTTGCCATTATTAGAAACATTAGTATTGCTGCTATTGATGGTAGTATATAAGTATTGAAATAGTATATGAATTTACTTCTTCTATTGTTGTTGTTGTTGTTCCGTCTTCTGACCATTGTTGCCATAATAATTTGTTGCCTATATGATATATCAATACAATAATGAGCAGTACAAGTATATACCAATCAAAATAAGTTGCTGATTTTGTCTCTCGTTACCACAAGTATTATATTGTATCTGTAGAGTGATACTGCTAGCCTCCGACGACCTTTACCGAGATTTCTTAGTATCTAATCCAGCAATAACAATCAAATAGGTGCTTGGTCAACACATAAGATAAAAGTAAGCGAATGGAGCCCGAATAAAATGACGTTGTTTTTCCAAGGGAGAAGTATCAGGAGTCTATTTGTGGTGATGGTAATATAGATAGTACAGCAAATATAACATAATCGAGAGTCTGTTGACATTGATAAACCCTGAATTATAATAGCTTGTGTCGAAGTGGTGGGTTATTTTGTGTGGTTAAGATCAATTTGCAATATTATAAAAGACACATCTTGTGAGCATTTTTTAGCAAAGTCAGTGCATCAATATGGACGAAAGTAATAAACGCCAGAGGACTACTTCCTCTAACAATGAGTTACATATTAAAGACCTTCCAGATGGTTTATTGGTAGGTATATCAAGTTATCTAGCAAAGCCGTCGGTGGCGTTATTTGCAATAGCAATGAGCCCCAATAATTCTCAATCTCAACAAACAAAAACAAGTAAAGCAATTATATCCTCAATCGATTGGAATTTATTGGACTTCAGTGATATCGAAAAGAGTTTAACAGCTAAATTATTGGATGATGATATTGATAAGATATTGAAAAGTATAGATGCCGTTAACAATGTACGCATATTAAAGCTCGGTGGGTGTGTCAACATTACTGGCAGCGGATTGGATATGTTACGTTCTTCCATTGCAATACAGCAGATTGATATGAGTTTGGTAGGGAAACATGAAGTGCCTCTGATTGAACCAGAACCTCTACTATCTGATAAGGTAGTATTTCCTGTGCTTCATAGTATTATCAACGGAGGAAGTAGTCTCAAGCATATAGAATTCCCCAAGAAGTGGAGAAATGCGCATAGTGTACGGTTGACACTGTTCTTAGACCGGTATGATGACTACTTGAGAAATCGAGAGCATTGTTGTCCAAAATGTAATAGAGTTTGTGTGTTGACAGGAAATGAGGAGTGGATAGAGAGTGAAATGAACGAATGTTATGGAACACAAAACTATACATGTTCTGGTTGTTTAAAACATTTTTGTGATGACGATGATTGTGTGGACGAAGATGGAACTTCCTACGCTGCTTGGTGTAAAAAGTGTGAAAAGCTATACTGTAAAGACTGCACTTCGATTTCCACATGTTCTCAGTGTCGTAGTTATGCTTGCACTGAATGTTATGATATGAAAGAATGTGAAGGGGAAGATTGCGGGCGTGTTTTATGTAACGACTGCTGTGAGAAGAAGACGTGCCATGTTTGTAATCGTACGAGGTGTAGCACTTGTGTTTATAGACACGTATGCGATTTGGATGATTGTGGCAAAGCAATCTGTTCCGACTGTGTAGAGAGCAAGGGTGAGGGGGGCATATGTGATGCTGAGGCATGTAGAAAAGAATTTTGCTCTACAGAGTGTCGTTACTTGGCATGTGGTGAAGATGAGACAAATACCTGCTTTACTTGTTTAAAGGCTGCTGCATCAGACTTCCGTCGTAAGTTACAAGAGTGTAAGAAAGAAAACGAGGAGTTGTGCCAAGGGATGGATGATTTATACAAGAAGTATATGAATGTCGAGGAGGAAGAGAAGTGAAATGGTATAATATATCTATGACACAACTGTGATCTTTCCTCTTTAGGGTTAAGTTCTATTGGTACATCACACAAACATCTAGTTGGTTTTCATCAACTATTCATCCATTATCACCACTATCGGAAATCTTAACTGCCTTCTTCTTTGGACTGCTCTTCCTACTACTACCACCACCAACCTTCTTCTTACTCTTCTTCTTCTTATCATCTACATTCTCCAAAACATCACCATACATCTCCTTCCACTTCATAATATCAAGTTTATATTCATCTAATTCCTGTTTGGCAATATCATTTACGAATAATTTCGTTTCGTTATCATTGATTTCTAATGTTGACCATTGTTTGGATATTACTTTTGATAATTCTAGGAAACCGATTTTACCGTGTGACTTTCGATGTTTACGTTTTTGACGCTTGCCTGGTCCGTAGTACCAATCGGAGGAGAGGAGGATGTTACGATATTTTGGTGGTACATTTTTATGATAATATTTGGTTGATGTTGATGTGTTGGTATCTTGTGTTGTTGATGTCGTCGGTGATGGTTTCTTCGTATCATCATTATCAACATCAGTAGTTTGAATAATATATTCCCGTTCCAATTGAAAGAAGATATGATAGGCAGTTAATGGTCTCATTGGTTTCTTCTTCTTTGCAATTTCTGCTGCTTCACTATTACTATTGCCCCCAACTCCGGCAGCGGCGGCAGTAGAAGATGAAGAAGTTGATACAATTGATGAATCTTTGGATGTAGCCCGTCCTCTAGTACGTGATGGCTGACTACCAATGTCAAGGGATGTATAACTATCAGCCATCAACGCAGCCTCGGCGGCACGGGCTGATGGTTTTCGTGTTCTTGGACGGAGACTCCTTTGCCCATCATCAACAACAATTTGATGATGATTGGCATCATCTTCTTGCAATCCACCACTACCGTTGCTACTTGATGGCTGGTCTATACTATAACTACTGCTATCCAAGGTAGGCTGTGGTACCGCTGCCTTATTGCAATCAACAAAGTCTAATGATGTAGGAGGTGATTTGTTCAATCCGATTAATATATTCATTGCATCGGCTTCTAATGTTTCAGCCTCTTCCTCGACTGTACTGTTTTGACGTTTGAGTGTTGTCATCGGCATCATACTATTGCTATTGTTCATCATGGTTATATTATCAAGTGTTTGCAATACATCAATAGATTAGTATATTATATAGTTCGCCGATGATGGCTGATCAAAATTTGCTATTCGTAAAATCGTAATACACATGTATTCGCGCAATCGTACGACAATAGTCTGACAGTAGTGTTGTAAGGTAGATAATATTTAGGGCAGTTCAAATATGATACTGCCTTTTGAGAACCCTCAACCGGTCTGGATATCTTTGAGAAATAATGAAAGAGAAAGGAGGTGAGGGGGTCATCGCTAGCTTTGGCGTCTCTCACCTTGACATTACACTACTACCCTAAACCCAAACATAGCAATGTCTAATAACATCCTAACTAATGTCTCTACATACAGTTGAGTTATCAGTTCTAGAGGAGGAGAAGAAGACGGAGGATTTCAAGCGGTATTTGGTGAAGTATCTTGAACTTTAGAGGTATCTTGTAACTTTTGTGCATATCATATGCTGTGAGAGACTACTTTCACTTTGCATTGTCAAATTCACCAAATGTCAGTGTCAGAACTTCTGATTTGGATTTGGGGTTCTCTTCTCATTTGTCTAAAATGTATCATGGTCATGCACTACTCGGCACTACACTCTAAGTATACGAGACAAGCGATTAAATGTGTTTTGGGAAAAAATGTGTTTTGAAACTCGAGAGCCAAAACACTCAAGCCTAAAATGGATGATCTTAGTGTATTGATATATCAATAACTACATGTCTCGTAGCGTCGTGCAATGGCTCTACGGAAAGCTTATCTTCTCCTCTATCAACTAGACGCTCTAGTTTTGTATCTACGTTTCGTATTCGTCGTCATATCTTGACTCTAGTAAAGAGCTATGATATGTGCACATTCTGTATAGATGTAGGTCTTGTTCGTTATATACTCGTTAGTCTACTAAACTAAGATGCTATATTGATTATACGATAGATATATAAACATAAGATGCAGTTTTTGATCATCTAATGACGTTTAGTTGTCTAGATGAGAGTCATCTCGTCAAAGTCGAGCGGCTCAGCAAAAACTCCCCAAACGATAGATAGTAGTTCGACGAATATAGATCGTGTGACGTCATATGATGGCTCTGTTGAAAGACCATCTTGTCCTCTATCGAATAGGTGCTTTGGTTTTGTCTCTACGCATTGTTTTTATCGTCGTCTTTCAATTCCTGGCAAGACCTGTAAAATATGCACTTTTGACAACATGTGTTGCAGATGTTGTCATTGCTTGTTGTATACTCCTCAAAATGCTACAGTTTGATGCCATATTGATCAAACAATAGACATCTAGTCATATTGGATGGTTGTTGATCATTGTAGACGTTCCATTGTCTCTTGGAGAGTCGTCTTGTTTCTGCACTTGATTCGACTTGTTGTGGGAGAGTATACGTCAATCTCGAAGTATATGTGCTATTTCTATCATTCCAGATCATGATTATCAACTACCAATGACATTTACAAGTAGATTGTCTCTATGGTTCACAATCATCGTTCAATTCCACTTCAATTTTATAGAGTAGACATCGTGATGGATACCTCACTATCATCTCTTGAATAGATGTAACATCTGTTGAATAGTGTAATTCTCGTCTGTTCTACCATCGTATCTCATCAACAGCCTCATCCTTCGTCTTTCTGTCTTCTAAGCTTGTGTTTAATAAATTGTTGATCTCATTCTAGGTCTTCTCATTCATCTCCTATGTTTACGGTGCTGAACATTCTAATCTATTGATCAAATATCGACCATTATATCCTCCCAATCGACACCACAGACGGGTATCAATCTATTTAATGACTATCAACAATGCCTAAACTGATTACCAATGCGTTTGAGAGACAATGAGTAAGAGTAGTAATGTAACATAATCATCTCTCTTCCATTACTGTGACTGTGTCTATCAAAATCGGCCATGTGATAGAACAAACTACTAGTTAACAAGCGCCACACCCAATCCACCACTTCGTAACTGATCTTATCAACCAGCAATAGACTGAAGTATTGTGTTTTATATCCATCTAATATGTTATTACGTGCATTATTGTTCTATTATTGCTATTTTGATTTACTACATAATTCGTCAACTTGAGACGCTATAACTTTTGATCCATTGTAGCTCTACTATCAAAACTACCCATATTATCGTTAATTATGCAATGACGAAGAGATTGATGTCGGTAGATAGTTCAATAGATGATGGTAATGATATCAAAACACCTCATAAAGTTGGTGCATTTGTGTTAATTTTGCCAAATGTACTATATTAGAATGTACATATCTCTCGTATAAACACACTTAGGGAGACAAAACGACATGTTATCCCATCAACTAGATGTTGGAGAATAGATTGATGTTATGGGTGACGTACTACGATGATCAGAAGATATCCAAACCACATTTGCAAGTTGGTGCATATTGACACATCATCAAAATGGGGCTACTTTGAGGTATATAAACGAAGTGAATACTTGGAGAAAATCGACCGGAGTTGTTGCAATATTAACGTTATTGAGCTTGTATAAATGATGTAGGCGTTGTAATTGTAATTGATATACTATAAGTGCATTTAATACCTCATCAAAGTTGGTGCATATCATAATTTTGGTGTTTTGAGTTTTGAGCCCGGGTGTTTCAAAACACATTTTTTCGCTCGTCTCGTATACTTAAAACTATAATAACAACTAATATAACAACAGATTACTATTTAGATATGCCTCGTCGTCGTAAGGAGCCTTCCCCGTGGGCTCATAAGGCAGAATACACAAGAGAGGAAGCAGTTGAACGTGCCAGAGAAATACGAAGTGGTCATGGGAGTAGCGACCCTGAAAGTCGAGTTGATGCATACTACGATCAATATGCAAGGTGCTGGAGGATCGGTAAGCTCAAGAAGTGGGAGGCTAACCATTTTGCAAGGGAGAGATGAGTAAAAAAAGGCAAGGATACGTCACAGGGAGCTTGATAGAGAGAATGAAGATAACAAGCAGAGGTAGCCACCATAAACTAGGAACTGTCTGCTTTCATAAATATATCTTGTGTCGGTGATTCAAATCAATATCTGTTCACTCATATGTTATGTTATCAATTCCCGGAGCGTTGCAACAGGTTGCAACTCCAGTGTACTACCAATCAATACTACTAATCAAAAACTCAAATCTATGTTTCCTCCCATATCTACCAAATCTTCGCGCCTCCTCTTTCTGTACTTCTTACTAACTAACTAACAACATATCTTTCACCACGTACTTGGTATACAATCTCATCAATAATCTTGGCTATCTGTAGACTATCATCCCATGTATAATTATCACATTGTAACTTCCCTTCCCGTACTGCATTGCTAACTTCGTTTATCTCATGTACAAATCCAATACTACCCGGATTGTTCCACTCCCCATTATATGGATCATGTGGCAATGGGAAATCAAACACCTCCTCTTTTGATGATGTATCACGTCCTGCATCATATTGAACTCGTATACGTTGTGGTACATGAAAGGGGCCATCTAGAATAATTCGACCTCTCGTACCTTGGAATAAACATCGTTCCTCTGTATTGGCTGCCCCTGTCAACATCATTTGCAGTAGTCCATCTCCAATACTACTACTTTCTTCTCCATCATCACTACTTGATCTATCAAATGTAACCGTGGCAGAAACAGTATAGTCAACACCGTTCTTAACATTACCCGTAGCCTGTACATTCTTAACACTACTACCCGGAAATGCAACTTGTCCTAATTGTGCAATATACATTCCAACATCTAATGTAATACCACCACTATTTGGTAACCAAATACGATCATTAGAATCATAATTTGTAGGAAATTTCCAACCAAAATCACCTTGACAATAAATTAAATCACCAATTTCATTTGTTGATATTAATTGACGTAATTTATGCATTGCCGGGAAACACCTAGTCCACATGCCTTCCATTAGAAAAACATTCTGTTGTTTTGCTAATTGTATTAATTCCAATGTATCATTGTAACATAATGACATTGGTTTTTCAACTACGGTAGGTTTTCCTGCCAATATACTCTTCTTAGTCCATTTATAATGATAATCGGCAATATTGCCAATGTATACAATGTCTATTGATGGGTTTGATAATAATTCGGAGTATGAATTTGTATAGGTTGGTATGGAATGTTGAGTTGCAAAGTTTGATGCGGCGGTCGATGATCGGGCTGCTATTGCTACGGCCTATTTGATAAAGAATAGATAGATAAGATAAAGATGACATTGCAATAAACATATCATCAATATACAAAATACAAAATAAAGCACACTCACCTCAGCACCATCAGTTTGGCTCATTGCTTTGCAAAAGTCAGAAGATATTTTCCCGGCAGATAATATACCCCATCTCATCGGCTTATTGTTTGAGTATGCCAATGATGGGGTATTGGTGAATGAGAATAGACGTAGAGACGTTCTTGCAATTGTCATGCTGCTGCTAGTAGAAGACGCCGCCGCCTATTACCACAGAGAGAACAGCAACACACGCAACTCAACAAAAAAAACTAAAAAGTTGAAGAGGAAATTTGGCTATCAAACGGAGATACCGAAGATACCACAGACAAAATGCACAAGGGATAAAATTATCTGGGACAAGCAATTCTATTTATACACCCAGCATCAATCTATATCAGTTCCTATTTGGTAAGGGGGAACATTTACTTATCAGTAAACCCAAGCTAATATTAAAAAGAAACTTCAGAACAATTTAGCATCAAAAGTGCCTTCCTTTGTGATGTGGTGTGCTAGTGCAACGGAATACCATAGCTCATTATTCAACGACGGAACAGAGCTCAAATATTTGACAATCGAATATAAGTAAATAAGCAGCAGTAAATATAAATATATGTACAGAACAATATAGTTAAACTCCCGCAACAAAAACATATACCTTCTTCTCATTGCAATTTATATGATACAACTTATCAACATGAACCAAAATAACAATATAGTTATGGAGGAAAATGATGAATCAGCCTTATTATTATTTAATAATATTGGGTTGAATGTTGTTATTGAAGATGAGAGTGATTATGTTTTTGTTGCCGATCGTCGTACGTCGTCGAATTGCGCCGATGATGATGAGATGGAAGGTTGGGATGATGATGAGGAATGGGATGATTGCAACGTATCACCAAGTCTATCATGTGTAACATCTGTTGCAACTGACGTTACATTGATTGAGGATAGTATCATGGATGATGCCGATGAGGAGGAGGAGAAGACCGCTGAGCCCATGGATACTACTACCGATGATAAAACTGAAAAATCATCAGGTGCACCATCTTTGAAAAAGAACTTTCCAACCACAACAACAACATCATTAGCCAACCCAAAGAATGGACGTCGATTATCGAATAAGAAACTCAAGAAGAAGATGAAAATGTTAAAGAAGATTGCAGCTGCAAAGGCGGCCGCGGCTGAGGCCGAGGCGGCGGCAGCCAAGAAGGTGGATGAGGATGCATCCGAGAAGAAGCAGCCCTATCCTGAACTGTTCAAGGAATGTGCACGTGAGGAGACTATCAAGCTCAAGAAGACACGTGCTGTATCGATTGACGGATCAAACTAAATGTTGTGCTTTCTTCTTTATATATGTTACTTCTTGTTGGGGCTGTTTGTTTGGGGGTATTTTAGTGCACATCTTGTGCTCAATATTTGGGTGTAGTGCCAGACTCGTCAGATGGAAAGGGGGTATCAACTATCATTATGGCTTCTCATCCAAACAATCTTGTAGATAGATAGGAGATGTATTCATGCATCTCTAACCGAGACGCTTCCGTGTCTTGAAATGAATGTACAAAAGAAATATAGACAGAAAAAAGAATGGGGACAATCTCTGTTGTACACATCATTGTGTAACCGAAGACACATGACGTGTACAACTCTAGATTACATCCCATTCACACCAGAAAAACTAGAAAATGAAATCATCGTGCTAAAAAGATGAAGAGGAGTAGTAGAGAGGGCTAATGTATGGCCTCCTTCTTGACTCAGTGACACACACTTCTTTTCAGCGCTAAGAAGAGAAAAATCCATAAAAAAGTTATTAAGTATCAAGTTATTCAGACCATAATGTTGTGCCTTTAGATACATATAGCGTATATAGACTTGATAAACTCTATTTAGAGGTGCTACTATCAAGACGTAGTGGCGATGAGATCATGAACACTTTCTGATGAGCTTATCTAGTTGAACAAACCAAATCAATTACATATCTTACAGTTCTATATAAGTCCAAACAAGCCTCATTCGGCAAAAGGTAAAGCAACAGCACGATGTAACTCTTTAATCTCCTCAAGCCCTGCGTGACTTTTACCAATTGCCTTGCCCCTGTTATCAAACAATGGTACCTTGTATTCATTGTGTGCAATATCCTCTCTCTCTTCTTCTGTCAGACTACTATCAACTAAATACCATTCCTTATTTTCTCTGTTCTGTAGTAACGTCGTATTCAAATAGTTCCATCCCCATTTGGGTAAGTAACTATCTGCTCCGACACATCGAGGAGTATACCTTGCTTTGTAGTATGTAGGTGATTGGTCATATCCGTCTAAACAGACGGTAACTGGCGGTTGTCCATCACAGTGAAAGGTTAATGTATCACCGCGTTTACGAAACAATTGATATACTTTGATCTTCTTCTCGTTGAAGAAAGGTACACCTTTTCCAGCCATCTTGTATACATTCTTTTGATTACCAATTAATCCTGCCATTTGTGAATTGATAAAGTCAAAGAACTTATCGGCATCTGAATCACATCTATTTAATGTCCAATGTGAACCGAGTGGTAAAGTACCCTTGCTAGGTTGTGGATTGTAAGGTTTGTCGGTCAATCCGTATGCTTTCGAAATCGCTTTACTCAATGCAAACATTGTCATGGCACCATTAACTACCAATATACGGAGCATTTCATGTGGTGGTTCGATTGGTTTACCCCATAACTCTTTGTCTTTTGTTGTTGAAAAACTATGAGTGTGGTTATAGTCTGAGGTACATCGTAACTGCCATTCGCGTTTATTCGCATCTTGTGCATCTCGTTTAATACCAATATTATTATCGATATGTTCCATTAATGAGGCTGCTGCAGAGTTATCAAATGATGTGTATTCACTTGATGATGGTTTGTAATCTTTCGTTGCATTTTTGAGCATTGATGATGCCGGATAGTTAAGAGTGTTATTTGGCATATTGTATGGTATGTAAAAGTTGATACTTATGATATATTATGAGCAGTATAGACGGTATATTGTTGTTGCAATCGTTCGAAAGTAAGAGATGTTTCTCAACAAAGAAATGATGGAAATACTCGACTTGGTACAGTATGATAAGAGTGTAATTCCACCTGTAATGATCATATGTTATTTGTTAGTGCATACTACGAAAGAAGTATAAGCGCGTCCCATTGAATAGGCAAGTAGTACGCATGTGACATTATTTGACGGTGCACCTTATCGTAGATAATTTTGTATACTTGCAACTCTTCTGCAATACAAGCTAGTGTAGAGAGGAGTAACAATCGATATAAAAGCACATTATACCTTTGCAATTGGGGAGCTAGGAGTGTCAAATAATAATAAACAAAAGATATCAAACAATAGTAAAAATGAATATCTCAATTTATGGTGCACCACAATTGGAAGTAAAATATATACAATTGCCACAGGGTCATACACCTACATGGGAGAATATCTTGCCCCGGGCGGCTAAGTCTCGCTGGATGAAATTGAGATTGACAGCAATTAATAAACGGGAATTTACTCTACACCAAAAGGCATATGGCACGGCTGGCTGTTCTATCCCTTTCCTTACAAAACAAATAAAGAAATTAGCAAAGAGTTATGGCGGTGCTGTATATGAACGTAAAGGTTTCCCTGGTATAATAGGGAAGTGGCGTATACCAATGGACGCATTAGATGACTTTGTATCATACATGAGATCTGACTATCCTCAATATGAACTAGAGTTTGATGGATTAAAAGATAAGTACGGTGATAACAATAAGGATAAACAAGTGGGAAGTAGTGAACATGTACCGACAATTAGAACAGTACAGCAGCGGTATCGAAAGTCTAGACTCTTTGGTGATCTCAAAATTGAACCCCAATATCAATTTAATAACCTTCGTCTTTATACAGTTATATATACTGGTCCCAAATATGGTCTCATTTTGGTTTCATGCAATGGCCGGTGTGTTGTTAAGTCTCACGAGTCTGCTAGTCGGAATCAGTACCCCAAAATTGGCTCTATAATCGCTAGTTGTAATGGATACATGATCCCGTGAGTATTTGTATGTTTGTTTAATTTATCAATTAATATCAGTGAAAAGCTCATCTACTATTATGTTTGTTCTATGCCAAAAAATAGGCAACATGCACCCTTCAATAAAGTACTCATGTTAATGAAAGCAATGACGAAAAACCCTCCAGTTAGAGTTGTATTTGCGGAGGATGATGAATTCACCAACATGTTTATTGAAGACTGGATTCCCAACCTTCCTACTAAAAGTAAAAGCAGTAGCAACTCAACTGTGGCAACCAACTCAGCACCTTCTACGGACCACTTAGACACAGAAATGGATGACGTATCTACTAACAAAGATTCCGACGGACGTGAGGGAGTGGCAAGAGCTCAAGTAATATCACCTACCGATAAGACAGCAAATGACAAGAGCAAGACTCTTAATGAGAATGATAAAGACAACAAAACAGTAAGGAATGCGGCAGGAGATGACAAAAAAGAGACTAGTGAAGTGAAAGTGGAGAAGGAAATGGTGACAGTGAAGGATGAAGATGATGAAGACACAATCCCTTTCAATATCGAAACAGTATCAGCTTTACCGCTCATCTTCGAGCGTGTAGATGCCCATGGCTTGAGCCATAATGTTACCGTCTTTTTGGGAAGGGGAAATCTCACATACCAATCTACATTACTTGATGCCATGGTCGAAGCAAAGACTCTAAGTAAAGCTGTATTTCGTTCGAAAACAAAGTCTATTGTCATGGAAGTTGCCTATGGAGAGAAACAAACCAATTTACCCATTACAGTGGAAGCAGCTAGAGTATACAAACTTTGTGATATTATAAATGTGGGAAGTGATTTTGATCAAGCGGTGAAGATTCAAGTTAGGGATGCACCTGAGGTTGATAAAGATGAATTTGATGTAGATTTCTAAGTCTAATAAGTAGATAATGTCGAGATTGATTTATAGGATTAGAGGGCTATATGCTCAAGAAAGTCTTCTCATAGCACGAGCCTTACGTTGCCGAATCTCTTCTAGTTCACCCCCTTGTGGCCCATCTTCCATTGCAGTATAATCTGCAATTTCCTTTCTTGTAATGGGCTCAACATATAGCATCGGGAACTCTGTAATGAAATCGTATATAACAGACAGTTTCATCATTTTGATCTTCTTCTTTTCTATATTTTCATCGTGATGTTCGTCAAGCATTTGAGCCTTTGTATACCATTCCTCGTTACAAACTACAGCATTTGCAAACCAATTTATCATTAGTGGTAGGACTTTGAACTCCCACTCAAAGAAGGGTTGCATGTCAAAATGAGAATGGTACTCCATTATCTTCATCATTGCAACTTCATCTATGTTATCATCTCCAGCATTATATTTATTCAATCCCATACAATATGCAATATCAATAAAGATACCAGAATCGTTAGGTCCAATGTAAATACCAACACACTCAAGTGTATGGTTCGATAGATACGTATTGTTCACACTTGAGGTATTACAGAGAAGATTGAAGATATATCCCCACCCTAGAGAAGTTTCAATATTGTCAGACATATCCAATACCTTCAGTGTAGAGTTCTTCTTCAGTGCATTTGCGAAAACCAAAAACCCATCATTTCTAATGTTGTTGTTGGAAAGTGCAAGCCTCGTCAGACTAGAGTCCGATCTTTCCAATAGAGTTGATAATGCCGTCCAACCTCTAATTGTAATTGTATCATTGGCCGAGAGGTCCAGCTCATTTAATTGATCAACACCAATTGCATTTACTAAAGACTCTACTCCTTCATCGTCGATGTTGTTACCACTTAAATCGAGCTTTTGTAACTGAATAGTTGTGCAGCGTAGTAGAGTTGATAACGCCGTACATTCATTATTTCCCATGGTCATCTCATTATGTGTTAAACAAAGCTCGGTAAGTTGTGGGTGCATACTAAGAGCTGTGATGATGTCAACTATATTCCCATCTCTAAATTCACAGCATGTAATACTAATACGCTGTAGAGATTTGCTGCAGCCCCCGATAGCCAATGAGAGTTGACGCATACTTTCGGCACCAAAGACAGAGAATTCTATCTCAATTCTAGTGAGGTTGGTATTGTTTTTGAAGAATGGACCCAACATGCGAATCTTGTCTCCATCCAGCAAACGTTGTGTATTTTCCCCACGAAAGTAAAATTCTTGAATTGATTTGTTGCGGCTCATCTCTTCATAAAATGATTCATTATTATGGTTGAATGCTTTGTTATTGTAGAAATGCAGCTCACGTAATTTCGTACTATTACCAATATAATATCCTAACCAGCCCGTATCCTCTGCCCAAGAAAAGGCATAACTATCCTTATTATCATTTAAACACTTAATTTCTAATGTATCAAAATCTTCCCTATTATTCTTGAGCATGCATAGAATAGTTTGATTATGTTCATCAGATGTTATTTCCTCAATTTTGATAGTGTTGGCCAATGCGGCGTAGTCGTTTTCGGACATGATATCCTAAAGAAAAGTATATAAGATTAGGGATAGTGTCCACTTATAACATATATACATTGCAGTGTTAACATATTGGTTAGTGTAGTTGCAAGTAAGAGGTGACATATCTTATGTCTCTTTTTTGGTTCTCAATGTTTAGAGCCATATAATCCTCACACAAATATGATATAATAATAATAAGCATTCTCACCTGCTCTTTGGTTGAACAAAAGTCCTACTCTGCTTCAATAATATAAAGGCACAGAGTTAGTTGATGTTGATCTGACCATTCACTCTACAAGAGAAGTCTCAAAAAGGATACCATAGATACCGCAGGTGAGAATAATCAATACGTATATGAAGATGGAACTGCTGTCTGTGTATCATCAATGATAATAATGAATATGAATGAATGGTTCATTTTTAGCTAATAGATAAGCTTTTGAACTCTTTCAATTTGTGATAACCCGAGACGGCTACAAGTTCAGAAGTTTCAAGTTTATTGCAAGTTTCAAGTAAGTTTCAATTGTTTGTAGTTGTTAGTTGTCAGTTGTTGCTGCTTTTTACTTTTTGGTTACCATTATTGGTTGTCTATTTAGAGCAACCAACCGTACTTGGGGCGATAATACAATATAGAAGCAGTATATCCTCTCGAAATTGTTTGACGTATCGGGTTTGACATACCAAATACCTTACTATTCCTCTTGCAATTCAGTGCACCATCAAAACTACAAAACTATAAATAATGATCGATTACTTCAAAGGTATATACGGTATCAATCTCTTATTTCGTATACATGGTTCAGCACTCTACAAAGGCTCCTTAGTTGGTATACTATCAGTATTCATTTATCTAGCCATTGAATTAAGATGGAATGAATATACACGAGATGAACTTTCTCAACCAACAACAACTTCAACAGTAGATGAAGGGAGTAATATAGAAGTTGATGAAGATTTAGGACATCCATATGGTGTAGGCGTGTTAGTTGGTAGTGTTACATTCTTAATTATATTTAGGGCTAATAGTGGCTATTCAAGATATTGGGAGGCTTGTGTAAGTTCATTGTATGTTGTTGTATTTAGTTTCAAAAAGTTTTGCTCACATCTTATGTTCACTTTTCATATACTTATCTATAAACATATAGACTGCACTACATCAATGTATGGGTAAATGGATGGACGCAACAATGCACGCATCAGTATTCCACTTACAAAGTTCACATTATGATAAATGTCGTCCTCCCACCTTCTTTGATAATGATGAATTAAACAAATTAAATTTAACAAGAGAACGGACACGGCATGATGATACCGAAAGCACGTTAGAAAGTTTAAGTACCGATCACTTGGAATCATTCAAAGGTGTACGACCACAACGATTAAAATCTGTATTAGATTGTGAGAAGGAGCGTACATCCGAGAATGTCTTTGCTGGTAAACTTGATGATGAAATTGATGATAATAGTAGTGTCAATAGTTCATTTAGTAACCGTGCGAAACGGAACTTGTTAAGTAATATACCAGTGCCTCCACCATCACCCTATCGACGACAAGATAGTCCATTGCCGAAAAGTGTATTAGATGGCCAATGGGATGTCATACCACCCACACCTGACATTGCTTCCAGTGATATATTACAACGAACCACTCTTAACTCGAAGTACTTTCCTTCATCACAAATACCCAATCAAAACTTTGCATATAGACCCAATGGACACACTCCACCCTTATTCTTACAGGAATTGGCACACTTATCAAGTTTGGCATGTGCAGTGGCATTATCAGTACTACGGAATGATGTAGAAGATTCCGAATCGCCATTAGACATATACATCCCGGGTTCACCATGGCCAGTATCTGATCCAGATAAATTACCACGTAATATACGGAATGAATTTCAACATACGTATCATATATTAACAATTATACGACATTGGTTAGGATTAGATAGATTGCCAGGTTGGAGATCGTATTATAACGCTGCACGGCCATTGTTAATTATTGGTGGTGTGAGTAATGGTGAGATTAAACAATTACAAAAAGCACGAGGGTCACATGCAAAAGTAACATTGGCAATGAGTTGGTTGAAAGAATTTATAATTAGAGAACATTTAAATGGTAGTTTGGGTGAAGTGCATTCAGCTATCATTAGTCGCCTAGTACAATTTATTAGTGATGGGATGTTACATTATCATTTGGCACGGAAGATAATGTATATACCATTTCCATTTCCACATGCACAATTAAGTGCATTTTATTCAGGTATTATGGTATTTGCTGTACCATTCTTAATGGATCAATATACCAGTGTATTATGGATGGGATCATTATTATCATTCTTAACTGTTACGTGTTTGGTTGGATTACATGAAGTGGCACGTGAACTAGAAAATCCATTTAGAAATGTACCAAACGAGATACCACTATGTACCTTACAGGCCATGTATAATGAGGCATTAATTACAATGTTTTCGGGATTTAATCCTGATTCATTCTGGGATGCCGAGTTATATCAGGGTGCATTGGAGGCTATGGCAATGGGTAAAGTTTATCATCAGAAGAAGCAGGCGGCCGAGGAGGAGGATATGGCTTGGTCTACAAACGATAATGATGGTATTTTGGAAATGAACACGCTCGACGAAATGGATACACTTGATATGAGTGCTAGATCAAAGAAGAAGAAGAAGAAGAAGAAGACGTTAGTGGTAGACACTGTACTTGAACCATCATCATCAACAACAGAAGTAGCAGAGGCAGTAGTAGCAAGTCCTCCAAAGATTCGGACAAAGTCTGTAACATTTGCAAAAGAGATCGAGATCAATAGTCCGGTCAGTAGTGATGTAAGTGTCAAGGATCTTCGAGATATACTTGCCAAACAAACAGCTCAATTAGAAGAACTTAGTCAGTTATTAGACGAAGAAGAAGGAGATGTTATGACAAGTCAAGAAGACTAGAGGGCTAAGGCGTGAGCCTTTATGTGTAACTATATTTAAGTTACATGAAGTCCCTGCCAAGAGTAAATAAGACAACTCCACAACTTTCAACAATACTACTTCATTCATGTGTACCAAGCAAGCAAAACAGATTTGCAACTGAGTATATATAGCAACACTTTCAAACAAGAGCGCTGCATCACACAAGTGTACATAACAAGCACATCATTAGCTTGGGTAATCTCGAGGTTCACTCCAACCAAACAACATCTTCAGGGGGTGTGTAGCAGTGTGGGGCTTGCAACCAAACAGGCGGCGATGCAGGAACTACCAGTCTTGGGGTGATTAGAGGGTAGTCATTGTCCACTCGCCTCCATAGGAGCGGAGGTTGCAAGTGCCTTCTGCTTGGGCCATGTTGCGGAGCCAGAAGCTTCCCATGTACTCCTCACCAACTAGGGTACGCCATACACCTCCACCGAATTCTCTGCACCATACTTCTTCGTCTTGATCAGTTACATCGGCGAGACGATCAGTATCAGGACTTGAGCAAGGCCCAGCTGTTAATGAAGTGGACAGGCAAAGAGTAAGAGATTAGATGAAGCAAAGGCAATATGATAAGAATCAAACAACCGACAAGTACACTACTTACGAATGGCTTTGGGATTTGCCCTGTTGAGCATCCACCAGTACATGTCTTCTCCCTCAACTCCGACTGTCTGCCATCCAAACTCGTCTCCGAAGTCGACGCACATTACACCATCATTCCTCCTTGTGGTAAACGAACGTGGATGATATGACCTACTTGATGAAGATGATGAGCTAGTACTCTTCCTACTTCGTCGGCGGTAGTAGCGTCTACGTCTGTACTTCCTACCACGTCGACGACGATAGTGGCTCCTGCTCTTCCTCCTTTAGGACAGTTGGGAATATGATTATGAAAAGATATGTAAGATGAATATATATGTCAATGTCAAAGAAGGAAGTAGATGGACTCACCTTGACCTTGACCTAGACTTCCTACGACGTCTACTACCACTCTTCTTTTTATGGCTATGGTGCTGGTGATGCAAAAGAGGAGGGGAGATATTGGTTTGTAATGGAGGATATGAGGTAAGTTAGTACAAGTTGTGACAAGAAGATATCGTACCTTCCTCGACCCACAACGCTTATTCCTCTTCTTATTTCCACCACCCCTTTTCTTATGATGGTGTTTCTTATTCTTCCTCTTACCACCACTGCCAGATCCACCGCCACCTCCTCCACCACTACCACCACCTCCTCCTTGGTCACCTCTCCTCAGTTCTCTCCCGTCGATAATGTCAAGGTCTAGCTGTTCTTCTTGGAACGGGGCCTCTTCAAGCTCAAGTCCTTGCAAGTCTTTGTTCTCGATGATCTCCAGTTCCTCGTCACTTGGGGATCCTCGAATATGGCTAATATCACCTATGGATACGAATATGGGTATGGATAAAGTGGTGTTCTCGATCATATCAAAAACAGAACGAGATATGGCACACTCTAGCTACTCACTTAAGACAACATTAACGCCAATTGCAAAGAATGCTAGGATATATTTAAGATTCATAATGTATGTGGATGTTCTTTATATCGTTTCGTATGTTGTCAAGTACTCTATTGTTTGCTTCTTCTGTTTCATTTTATGAGAGGAGCACCTGACGAAACATAGTACCACTGTTTCGAATCAGAGCTCCGGTGGCATTATCCCACTTGGAAACATGACATTTTGAGCAATAATCTAATACATTAAGATAAATATTGTACTTGGGATACATAATGTGAGTCCCAATAAGCCGGAAAGGCATTCTAACCTCGCCGACGACTTGAAACTGCAGTGCATTATTGGTTGGTCTTGATATATATAAAAAACTGCATAGAAAAGATACGGCAAATCTGTAGCATATGAGCTATGCAGTCATTAGTTGAACTACATCTAGACATATGTCTAGATACGGTTCTCACGTGTTTCGAGCTACCGTCTGTCATCGTCGGTAGATTTTAGTAAGGCACGTAAAATCTTGCCTTGCTTTACCTAGTAAGTAGCTAGTGAGTTCGTGGTTCTATACACAAGCTCACAATAAGCTAAATAGTTTATTTGTCAAAGTTATACCACTGCTACAGGTTATGGAGCGATATACGCTTTAACTTTGCGCATATAATAATTCCTCTGTCAACATAATTGCAATCCTAACTTGGAGCTCTTCCCGCGTATCCGGCCGCCGACTAGAGCTCAATATCAACAAGTTCAACAAGTTCAACCTCTAAAATAGCCGAGAGTCACAATACTTGGAGCTCTTCCCGCGTATCCGGCCGCCGACTAGCGCTCACTATCAACAAGTATAAGGGAGTATCAACCCCTAAAGTAGCCGAGAACTGCGTTGCAGCACCCTTTCGAGGCGTATTAAAGTGCTGCCATATCTACAATAAATCAAAAATCAACAATATCTAAAACATCAAAAACATCAATATGTCAAACCAAACAAGTAACAACGCCGCCGAGTCTCCATCGACCGGTCCGTCTAATCATTCCAACGCCGCCGCGCTCCCAACGAGCGGTCTGCTTAGTCCAGATCAAGTTCAACAAGAGGAGGATACCAAACCATCAGCACCTGATGAACTGACTCCTGATCAACAGTCCGAACTACTTACACTGGTTGGTAAGGGCGGACGATTCCGTGACCTCTTCACGAGCGTCTATGGCACCAATGGTGACGTCGACGAGATTATGGGTGGTGCCGCCATGACATTTCTCCTAAAAGGGATGGATAGTCATTCACGAAATGATCCACTTCTTAGACGTCAGTATCTTGGACTCCTTGATGCATTGCAATTGCAACCATACACCGCTGAGGATGATCTTGCTGACGAAGAAAATGAGCGTTACAAGCGTGGTCTATTGGACGTCTTTGATCGGAACCAAGTTTCATCTCAACAGGGAGGTAGTGGAATGGTATCCTTTAATACGTCATCTGGTATCCATTCTCAACCTAAGAGCTCTCCCAAAGGCATCATCTGGCGTACACGATCTCTTACTGATAAGGAAGTACTTGCTAAGAACGGTGCCTACTACTCCTTGGAACAGCGTGCAACGGCCACGCCCGAGATGAAGATCAAGATTCGAGAAAAGGCCACCTCTGGTATCCCTGAGAAGTTTGACGTCCTGGATCCTAAAGATGCTATTGAATCTAAGAAGATCGCTGCTATAGCTCAAGCTTGGGTATCGTCTTTGGATTCTTTACGAGGTCATTCTGGACTTTACTCCGCTGATGTCTTTGATGCCCCAAAAGTTAAGGTCTTAAGTCCAGACGCTTTAACATCACCTGAAGTTTGGAAATCTCTTACCACTCACTACCGTGAATTCAACTTGGAGGAAATCAAGAATTATCAAAGTTTCTTCAATCGGAACGCGGATAATGTGTCCCGTGAGAGTAGCACTTGGATGCAGACTTGTCTTAAGAACTCATGTTCTTCTCGTTTGTGGGCTTTGGTATCCATGGATATGTCGGAGATACCCTCCGTAGACCAAGGAGCTATTCTCACCTTATGGTTCATCATCACTCGGATCATCTCAAGTAACAAAGAAGCAATCGACGTGTTACTCAAGTTCCTCAAGGAATTTGATATCACTGAGGTACCTGGTGAGAACGTCACAACAGCCTGCAACCAAATCAAGTCTGTTTGTCTCTGCATTGGTAAGGAGAATCTACCTGATGATCTTCTTCGTCGGCTCTTTGAAGGATTCGGCAAAGCCACAAATGAACACTTCAAGTCTTTGGTGGCAACTTCTTCTACCCTTCACTCTTCGTCGGCGTTCTCCTCCATCTTGGCATCAGCTTCTGGTCCTTGGTCTACTTTGTCACCATATGATCAGATGTCCAATTTCTTGAAAGATCTTGAAAAGAAGTATTTGGAGCTAGTCCAGGCTGGTAATTGGGAGCCTGTCCGCAGTATATTGACTGAGAGTGCCTTCACTTTGTCTCCCGTCCATTTGGAAACTGATCTTGGTCGAGCTGTCTTCTCAGCCTACCTTGCCTCCAAGTCACGTCTCTCCTTCGAAGACTGGGCTAAGACTTGCACATGCAACTACTGTCATGAAGAGGGTCACGTCACTCCTCAGTGTCCAAAGTATAAGGCGGATGTTACAAGTGGCAAGATCAAGCCGTTTCGTCGACAGTCTCGACGATCCCAGCGTGAGCCTGATAAGTCTTTCCGTCGTGATCAGAAGAAGAAGACTGACAAGTCCGCTTTCAACGCTTTCTTTCAAGATCAGATCCCTGCCCTCTATGAACAGTTCTCTGCATTGACTGCTCAAGGGGACACTGAGGATGCCGCTGAGAATGCTGATTATGCCCGTGGTAACGATGATGACAATGAATCTTCTGATGAGTGTGAGGGTGAAGTCGATGGTCGAGTGTGCTACAGTGCCACTGACACCCTCGCTGCTCTTGGAGTTTTGCCAAAAGAGTAGGCGGTGAGCTTTATTACTCCCTGTTTGGTCCTCACGATCGCCTCTCTTCGCAAATGCTCCAGACTCTTCTACTGATTGTACACTCCAAGGTATGGTCAGACTGGTTGATTGTTGTAATTTCCACCATTTACTTCGGGTACACGTTTTCTCCCTTCTCTTTCAAGTTCGGGAGCACGCCAAAGTCGTCATCTCTTGTGGCAACGTCATTCATCAATCTGTTCTGGTATCCCGCCTTGGCTGATGGCATTACCCGTGCTATCGGATCATCATGGGTTGACTCTGGTATTGGTTTTATTTTATGGTTAGTTTGGTTCCAATGGTGGTTAAAAGGTATATACTTCATTTGTATTGCCGCCGCCGAACCTTACTTAAACTCCCTCGGTCCACCACCAAAGGAGCCACCCGATCGAGGAGCGTACCGAAAGATTGAAGTTCATCGCTTCTCCCGACACCACCGCAAGGTTGGTGTTTATACTACCGTTTCAATTAATGATGGTCTTCATATCCCCTTCTTCCAATTGTTTTTCGAGTGTTGGAAGTACATGGCATGTTGCTTTGTAATTGGTGTGTTGGATTCGAGGTGGTGTAGAGCATTATTCTCCTCATCTGATACTTCGGATGATACATTATCTGCTGAAGTGGAATCAATGTTGGATTCTAATCATCATCCTGACTTTACTGTTGAAAAGGATTTTCAAACATCCTATCATGCTGCATATGATGTAGCACCTTCATCTGCTGTCGATCAAGTTCGTCATCCTGACTTTACTGTTGAAAAGGATTTTCAAACATCCTATCATGCTGCATATGATGTAGCAACTTCATCTGCTGTCGATCAAGATAACGCCTGTAGATGCCCAGCAGTAGAGACAGTCCGATATGTTTGTAACTGCGGGGGGCATAGCCAACCTTTACAGCCATCCAGTTCTTCTTGTCACAGCAATAGTCGATCCGGCCGCTGGTGTGCTACCAACTTAGTCACCAGAGCTACGATGTATCCTATTACCTTTGGTTGTATGGGTCGAGACGGAACCCGCTTTGTGGCTACCACCTTAGCTCATTGCATGGACGCCACGGCTCCCTTTACAACCTATCTTCATCTACTAACTCTTGTTGTATATCATCTCAACCCATTCTCATCGTATCTAAATCCATTGCAACAAACAATCACCTTCGATGAAGCCTTTATGATTTGTGAAATTTGGTTGGTTGTCCGTTCATTCATTTTCATTCTATGCGGTCATTTGTTTCGTTGCGGTCTTTTGACCCTCGGTTATTTCCGGTCATTAAAACAACGTCTCATGACTGTACAGCCCAGTGAATGGTCAAATTGGATTCTCTTTCGGCCGTTTTACAACAACATCGTGCCGTTCTACCAGCCATATTTGGATTACGTGACATTGTTCAAGTATTCTGTTCTTGCTCCGCAATATGAACAAGACGTTGACGATGTTTCTGACTGGTCAACTGACGGTCTTAGTTGGCGCACTCGCCGACATATTCGTCGTGCAAATGCTAAGGCCATCAAACGTGGTCTTTACAAATCACCACAAGATGTTGAACAACCTCGACCACCTCCTGAACCTCCTCCTCTCAGGCATTGTTATTGGATCTCGTCTATCCCTCTAAGTGTCGAGCTTTGGTATCGATTTGAGCATCTACCTCATACTCTTCTACCGGCTCATCCTCCTGTGTTTGATAGTGACTTTTATGACGTGATATCTGACTACCTCACTATCTCATGGGAACAGAGAATTGATGATTTTGTATCTACATTTGATCCAAGTGCAATCGTGGCATCTTTATTTTTAGGGACTATTCCTCTACATTCTACACAAGATGCACATGATCGAAAAATAACAATTCCCGTGACTCGAGAGAGCATGCTCAGACTTGGATATTTTCATCGTTTCTATGCTTTATACCATGGCCTTGAGAATAACCATGTCTATCGTGGTGCCACATCCGACAAGACTCCACTCATTATTGATACTGGAGCCTCTGTTTGTATCTCTCCTCATCGAAGTGATTTCATCGCATATAAGAAGAGCAAGCTCAAGATTCGGGACTTGTCGGCTTCCAACAGTGTTGCTGGTGAAGGATATGTTCGATGGACAGTTCGTGACAAGTCTGGGGCTCTTGTTCATCTTGAACTCCCAGCTTATCATATGCCAAAGGCTGAAGTTCGTCTACTCAGTCCACAGGTGCTACTTACTCTTGCTGGTGGCGAGTCTCGACAAACCGCCAGTGGAGTACATATCTGTCTCGGCAGTGGTATTGAATTGGCAGCACCTATTTGTCCAAGAAGTAATCTTCCCATCTTAGCATTTCATTGTCACACTGATAGTGTACCACGATCCTTCTGGTCAGATGCATTTGCATTTACTGCAACAGACGTCTCTCAATCGGTGCTTGACGACAGAAATGTCAATCTCTCGGCAGCTCAGAAAGAGACTCTACTCTGGCATCATCGATTGTCTCATGCCTCTATCTCTTGGATCAAGCTTCTTATGAGAGATCGCGAGTGGTTGAAAGACCATTATGATGAGACTTCTCTTCATCAAGGTCCGTTCATCCCTTGCACGCATCGACGAAGCTCTGTCTGTAATACTTCTACACTAAAGTGTGCCGCATGCCTTTGTGCTAAGGCTCATGTTCGATCACCCGCTGCTACTAAGCCTATCGCGTCGGCAAATGAGACAAAGTTTGTTGAGCGTATTAATAGTGGTGAGAAGAACAAGAAGAAGCTCAAACGAAGTCATACTCACCGAGGAGATTGTGTCTCTGCTGATCATTACATGTCGGGTGAGCCAGGTCGTCTTCCCCACACTTACGGCCGTGAGTGTCATGGATACACTTGTGGTACTCTCTTTGTTGATCATGCAAGCTGCAAGATCTTTAACTTCTGTCAGCTCTCGACCAGTGCAGTTGAAACTATATCAAACAAGCACAGGTTAGAGACGATGGCAAAGCATGAGGGATTCAAGATCAAATCTTACCATTCAGATAATGGTACCTTCGCCTCTGCCGCTTTCAAGCGTGATTGTGATCAACAAGGTCAGAAGTACACTTTTAGTGGAGTGGGTGCACAACATCAGAATGGAGTGGCTGAGCGTAATATCCAAACTGTTGCCTGTTGGGCTCGTGCCAGTATGATTCATGCTGCCATGAGATGGCCTGCAAAGGCAGCCGTCAAGTATTGGCCAATGGATTTAG
>Ga0214477_100018_pt1 | contig 98831 bp, 66 predicted proteins | sample M1_20Mar14CPVII9_FD_165058 | JGI IMG/M metagenome (GOLD analysis project Ga0214477, IMG submission 165058) | Marine eukaryotic communities from Monterey Bay, California, United States - M1_20Mar14CPVII9sort6BwellC16 | ecosystem: Environmental > Aquatic > Marine > Unclassified | place: USA...
CTGAATGGAGTTTTGTGCTCAATCACTTCAATAGTGTGTCCAGACCTCATTTCGAGAATAGTTCCTGGTGGTATCTGTGCGTCGGGTGGTGCTTCTGGATCGACCCTTCGTCGATCGTACAACTGACTTAGGCTTGTAATCTCGTGGTGCAGTAAGTCCTCTTGGTCATCATCGTTGCTGTGTGTACCAGTATATATAGGTTAGAGATGATAGGCAAGTAAAGAGAATAAGTTGAGTCGGTACAACAACGATATAATATGCAATCATAGAGAGAACTTACAATCGTATACGATACACAAGAACAGGGCGTCCTTCATCCTTGTATATCTTTCTAGTCACCTTGATTATTCTTCCATCATGAAAGCCATACCCTCCAAAGAAACGTCTGACTTTCATTCCAAGAGGAAATACACATCCCCCCGAAGCCAATATGGAATCCTCAATGCAGTTGATAGTCCAATTTAAACCATTGGCTTGAGATTCTTGTATATCATTTAGAAACGAAGGCATGATATCACTAATGGCAGCAATCTTACTGGGCACTGAGGGACCATATAAATGGCTTGGGGATGTATCCTCAGGTGATAGAGGATCTATATCACCAGTATCATCTTTCTTGGGAGTAGAATCTTTCTTTACTACATCAATTGGTGGCTTGGAGAGAAGTGAGGGATGAATATGGCCTTCACAGTAGTCATATCCATCCTTCTTTTGTTTTCGGCATCTCCTGGTTTGACCATTTCTACCTTCAATTATGAAGATACAGGTGACAAGTGTATCCAAGACAACTCTCGGAATCAATAGTCTCTCATTCTGAGGTACCTTATCCAGAGCTTCGTCTGTTGTTTGACAGTTCTTTGCAGCCTCTTCTGCAACCTTCAAGAGTGGTGATCTATCCGCTAGATTCATACCCTGAGCACAAGCAGAGCAGGTCTTTCGTCTATAATTGTTCTTCATTGTACAAGCGCCGCAAAACCAATAAAAGTAATCATCAATGTTTGTACTAGGCTTGAATTGGAAAGGAGCTGCGGTTCTCCTGATCTTCCCTGAAAGCATATCAAGTAGATGTTTCACTAAATGCTCCGGAATCGAAGGTCGTTCAGATAGTGGTATTGATTGCATTACTTCTGAAATTGTTGTCTCGTCGTCAAAAACATCGACGGCCCTGTCGACAATTTCAAGTAGTATAGATGTCTTGGATTCGTCCTCCCTAGGGTTATTGCATGACTGGCAGGTTGCTTCCAACATGCTAACTGGTTTATCATCACAAGCCTCACAGAACCAACAAAAGAGGCTATCAATAGCTTGTGCTGAAAACTTCTTTTCATTCATCTTTGTCTTTGCTGATTTGGAAGGAGACTTCTTGCTTGCCTTCTTTTGTGTACTCATGGGTGGTGGTGGGGGTGGACCATTGTCACCGACTTCGAATTTATCAGATGGTACTACGACAAGTTGACTCGCCCTCAACTTTTTCAGCTCTCCATCAATACTAACACTTACCCAAGTTGAATTATGCTCCAATATTGATTCTCCAATTAAACATTTTGGATCATTCTTACAGAAGACAAGGCGTTCGTGTCGACCACCCTCCGCAATCTCATTGAGTAGGGGTAAAGATTCATATGATACAATATCTGCAGAAGGCTGAGGCGATGAGGGTTGTGGGACAAGTACTGATTCTGGTGGCTGTTTCAATTCACCATCATTACCTTTCTTCTCACTAATACCAGTGTTTGTAGAGGAACACATGGATGCTGAATCAGATTTCAAGCTACTGGATTTGCGTGTTGGTACCATCTTTGCTGAAGGCTTGTACCATTGACCATCTAAAGAGGAGTTGGTAGAACGATATGCCGGTCGAACATAACTTTTCTGACGAGTACCGGCTCCTAACGATGCCGCCACTGACTCCAACCATTCTTTATCATCGTCTTCTTCTTCTTCCCCTTCTCCTTCCCCGCCAACTCGATGACGAGCATGTGTGTCTCTAGAACTTCCGGCGACAGCAGTCAAGGTTGATATCGCGGCTGTATCAAGGGGTATTTCTGAAAAGGAAGAGAAAAGTCGTGCCCTATTGTCTGGGCTTGGCGGCTCCATCATACGAGCCTTCTTGTTGGTGGGTTGAGTGTATTCATAACTAGGCGATTCATCCAACTTCCTGGGCTTTTTGATGTTTCTTCCACTCTTTGTACTGAGTTCAAAGCTGTCGTCATCGCTCTCCTCAAGAAATTGCTGGCCGCTCTTCATCTTTTGGAGATATTCCTCAGACTTTGGGTGCGACCCTTTCGGATTGAAGTCAAAATCTAAACTCATTAACATTCTTGTCTTCTCTTCACTGAATGAAAGACCATCATTACTATCTACAAACTTTCTGAAATTACAACGTTGAGAATTTACCCATACTGCAAGCTGTGGATTTCCTTCCCATTCGAAGGGCACGTTTGAATTTCCAAAACGTTTCTTATACTCTTTCAGTTCATTGAATCGTTGATGCCACTTTGCAAAAATGGGCCGCTTAGATCCAGCTATGTCCTTTACTGATTCATTTGGTTTTGGCAACTGTTTGAGATATTCATCAACCATGGGAGTTCGCTCTGTTGGATTTATATAAAAGGCAAAACCGATACTGTGTAATCTCGCGATTTTATCAGCCGTGATACTAGCCCTCTTACTCCTGTCTCCTTCGATAAAGCTAATTGCATAAGAACGCTGTGACGCTACCCATGTTGCAAGTTGAGGATTTGCAGACCAGTGTCGACGTACTTTTGTGTCGCTGTAGAAAGAAGTGTCAAAAAGAATCAGTTTGGTGGAAAGAGTAAACTAAAACACACAGGTGGTTCCTCTTACCCATACTTCCTCTTATACTCTTTGATTTCATTAAACTTTATCTCCCATGGATCAGTTGAAGGAGAAGCAGATCCATTGTCGACTTTCCAAGGTGTATCATTTATCGAAATTCCTTGCTCGTCTAACTCCAAAAGTCTGTAAATGTTTCTCGTACTGACTGGAACATACCCTTTTGCTTTCGCGCCTTCAATGGCAAGCGTTCTTTCCTTCGAACCCTTGGGATACTGTGTAATCACTAAAACAGCTTCCGACTTCTTATAATACCGTCCATATTGTGGCAAGGGTAGGACGACCCCCTTGTATGTTGTTGATGCAGTCGACTTCTTCTTCACTCTCGGGTCAAGTATAAGCAATGTATTCAATTCAACTATACTAAGGTCCTCGGAGTCACCATCTTCATAAAGACACCTACGATCTCTTCCACCAGCTGATTCACACACAACAGCACATATGCATAATAAAAGAGAGAGAGTGTATATTGAGTCTGAATTTATACATGATACATCAACACAGGTGTATAACAATATGAACTTACCAGCCCCATGACGGATTTTAATAACTTCACCTGAATACCAGCCATCCTCAAATTGTTTCCGGAAAGTGTATCCAACATCACCAACATTTATCCCCAAGCTTTTCTTCTCCTCCATCTTTATTGGTGCCTTCTTCAATTGTCCCATTCCTTCTGCCCTCGGGTTAAATATTTCAACTTGCTTTGAAACTCTCTTTGCTGGTAACTTTGTATCCTCCTCCTCCTCCTCCTCCTCGGGTGCTTCCTTCTTTTTTGTTGGTAGCTTATTTGACCTCTTGGTGGGGATTACTAATTTGCCATTATCATCAATGTCATCCTCAGTAGGAACTCTACCTAATTTATAATCATAACCAATGGGGTGCTTTCTTGGCCTTCCTCTTCCACGCTTAACAGACTGCATTGTTACATCATCATCAGCTGATGCCTTTGTACTACTTTTCTTACTTGTCTTCTTGCTTTGTTTTGTGGTGGATGGTTTCAAATATAATTCCATAGCTGCTTCTTCTTTGGCTCTTGCATTACCCGTAACCTCTTCTAAACATTCAAGAAAACGCCCAACTTCCACTTCTGTAATTGGAGGATGAGATGTTAATAATGAGATATAGTATAGTGATATTGTGGGGAATTTGACATTGCAATTTGTGCGTATCCAAATACTTACTTGATCGAAACATGAATTTACATTCTGGTGAATACCAATATGTGTCATGACTGGCGTATGATTGATTTGGCCGTGGTATGTCACGCACTAATCATTGCATATCGTAAAAGGGTGAGAGAGTATTGCAATTGTTAGTAAAAAGTGAAACTTAATATCACAATACTATAATCTGCACAGTAAAAACATTACATATTATTAAACTTACTTAACCAACCATTTGGAAAATCTTTTGATTGTCGGCCTTGAAATGTAGCATGATGTGCACTAAGTACGCGAACTACCCGTGTTTTGTTGGGAGTAGATATCTCTGCACTTTCAGTTTGTCCCATTGTAATATGAAATGTTGAGGTTGTATAATAAAATGATATAAGAAAATGATTATATAATATGTCGAAACAGACGTGCGATGATGTTCTACCGCCCCCAGAAGACAATGAGATTAAACAACCGCTAGAGAGGTACTATTCCAAGGGGTCTGTTATTCCGCCGAGCTCCATATGCCGTCTCCCCCAAATGACATATAACCGTTTAAATTTTATTCACTGTTGAGTTGTGATTTATCGGTATGCTCGCTTAGAATTGTTTTGTTAATAGAAGACAATGATGACAAACCTATTACCACTATTTATATTCATTTCTGTCTGCTACAATTCTTCTTCTTTTGCATTTCCTACACATCGTCAAAAGTTGACCACACCACTCACCAGAATGTCACAATCACAATCTACTCATTCTTTTGATGGACAACGAGAAAAAATAAGTAGTGATAGAATATTCTTTATTGAGACGGGTTTTGGTAATGATAGTCATGGACAAGTGAGTTGATTGTTGTGTAATTAATTCAGTATGTGCATGTGGTATGATCATATGATAGTGCTGTGATATGTGCACATGATATGTGCATTAATATGTAATCATTATCTCTCACATTGTATACCTATATAATGTTGCAGTCATCGACAAAAGCCGCTGTTCGGGCTTGCCGTAATGCGATTGAGTTTAATAGTATACCATCCATCAAAAGACTCATACCTGATGTAAGTCATTGAATTGTATTTTGATATTTTGCATATACATCTCATCATGACATATGATATGCACAAATTATGATAGGGTGGATATGACGCACTTAAGCTAGATGTTTTACTTGCAGTCCCTCCAAAGTATCAAGAAGGATTAGATTTAGATGAAGTTGCAAAAGTCTTTCCCTATGGAGATGTAAGATTTGAATTGCAGGATGGAGGAATGATCGCTCCAAGTGGCATTGCCATCGATAAACTTGGAGATATGAATGATGATATGGTTATAGTATGCGCTTCTGTAACAGTTGGGCATTAGAATATCAGATGATTTGCTTGTATTGTTCTATAGGGTAAAAGAAAGTAGCAAAATAAGTCAAAGCTTAAGTGATGCTCTATTCAAACCTGTGAATCGTCGACCCGATCAGTTAGAGATATCTCGTTGTGCATGTAATTGATCTCCTCTTAACTAACTTTGTGCACCTCTCCTCATACTATACTAATCTACCTAGCTGGCAGCTCACGGCAGACATGCAGAATATGTGTTACCTCATTGTTCAAATTTGAGAGTGGGTAGGAGCACATGAAATCCAAAAACTCTCGTCCTTTGCTATCATAGTGGATGATTGTATTCGCTGCACATATGCCCTTTCCTACATTCTCAAATGACATTGTCCCTGTTTCTTGATTTGTACGCTCGCCATTCAATATACTCAAATCTTTACCTTCGACATCAAGCTGTGTATACCCAAAAAGATTTGTCCAGATCTCGTTCACACTAACAATCTTGAAAGGCGCTTTGGCGAGTGTAATAACACGTGCCTCTTCTGAATTTGGTGCTAGTGCCATTTCGAGACTGTTGGGAATAATCTGTGCCGAGCCCTCGTTTCCACTTGCACGTTCGAGCTGTTGACAGTAACCCATGGCATCAAATATCATCTCAACATTACGTAACTTGTTCGTCTTAGAGAACGCTACACGTAACATTCCAGGTTGGACACACTCTGCAAGTGCTCCATTCCACACTGCATTTTGTGAACGGAATATGAAAGGACACATGAGGATATCATCAGTTATGATCATATCATCTGGATTTACAAAGTAATGTGCTTGTATGCCTCGTGGATTCTGTGATGATGCCTTAGAAGATGTTGATTGATTATCAACAGTGATAATGTTGGGGTCGCTACTTGTGCCGTTTTGTTGAGATGCATTGCTTGTAGTGCTATTCTTGTTATGTGCAATAACCATGGAATCATCAGAGGATGAAGAAGTGTTAGATTTCATTGTCGCCACCGCTTTTGGTGTATACTTTCTCTTGCCAAGGCCTGCAAAGGGTGGTAGCGAAGTCACGGGTGCTCTGCTTAGAGCTTGCTTTGCATATCCACGTCCAGAAGAGACCTTGACATTGTGAGATATGCCTGACTTGGCAATATTTGCAGGCAGGCTAGTTTGCTTGCTGGCATTGACTTCAGATGGTGCCGATGCCAATTGAGCTGATGCCGAAGAGGTCTTGCTCTTCTTCTTGGGAGGGTTGGCCTTCTCGTCTTCACCAGAACTTGAATCCACACACATGCCGTGCTTTCCTCCTCCGACAACACAATTGTCAGAGTCTATACCATCAGGAGAGTGTGAATCTTGACTGCCAGGCTCAGGTAAAGGATCAAGTAGAGAGGGGGCATTATAGTCATGGAATAGATCATTTGAACCTCCACCAGCAGGAGGATCACGCTGAAGCGTATCACTACTGCTGGAGGAGCTAACCTTCTTTGCCTTCTTGGTTGACGATGATACCTCCTTCTTCTTTACATCAGGATATTTGATAGACTTCTCACCAGACTTTTTACGCTTACGTTCTTCTTCAGAACCAGATCCATTGCTTGACGAGCCTGAGCCTGAACTTGAGTTGGATAAACTTGATACTGCATGCTGCATACGAGTGTTTCCGACCATCGATGGCATGTTTCCACTAGCACTGCTCGTTCCGGAGCTATTATTATCAGCATTGTTTGCTTGTCGACGAGCGTCTCCTACAGATGAATCTCTGGATAGGAACTCATCTCTCTTGCGTTGTAACCAACGAGCGTTCCGTGAGCCTATAGTCTCAATCATGACTGCCATGGATGCACTATCACGTATCATGGAATCAACTCCCTTGAGAATACGACTTCCCTGTTATAGTTGTTGTGGAGATAGAGAACATGTGATGAGGTATGGATTCAAAGTAAGAAGACACATCATATGCACAATATCTCTTCATGTCGCCTTACCTTTTGTATCTCACAACGACTAAAGCTTCGATACGGTGTAACAGGCTGCTTCAATTTGAATACCTCACCATCTTCTTTGCCATCACCAGTTTCTAATATCCGACTCCACTTACTTGGATCACTTTCATAACTGGCATGATATCCCAAGAAGGTGTGAACAACCTGTCGACGAGTTTCATGCATCTCCGCTAATTTTTGAACTTCTACACGACGTTTCCTTTCATCTTCATTCCGTTCAGCATGTAATCCATCCACTAGCTCTTTTAACTTGTTTACGTATGCCTTCTTTCGTAATCGGGTACACTTTGCATGTTCTCTATTACGATCTCTTGCCGATTGTTTCTTCTCTTCGACTGTTTGACTTGGATTGTACGGTGATGTTGCTGATGATGATGCCGGTGGTGTTGGATTGGGTGGTAGTTCACACTTATTGGATTCTTCTAATGCATTTTGTATTAGCTTTGTAGCCGTGGATGACATTCCTGATGTTCCTAGTGTTTGTTGTGTTGGTGATGTTGTAGTAGTTGGTATACTTGATGATTGCTTTTCTGATGGAGATATACTTTTGCTAGATGAAGGTGGTACAATAGTCTTGCTACTACCTTTTGACATACTCGTAGTGGTTGCAGTTACAGTAGTAGCAGTTGATGAAACAGGGTTCATTTGGGGTTGCTGAGCAATCACATTAGATACTCCTCCAATCACAGATATGTTGGGATTCTGTTGTAATTGAATTTGTGGCTGAATCTGTTGCTGGCTCATAATATTAGAATATACCGCTGGTTGAGAATAGATATATTGCTGCTGTTGTCCTCCTACTATCTGCTGTCCTCCTGCTACTTGGTTGGAACTTGATGCACCTTGCTGTTGAGTAGTAGTAGTCATACTAGTTGTTATCTTTTGTTGCAATGCCGCTTGTGATTGAGCAGCCAGAGCAGCTAACCTTGCTTGTGCGAATGCCTGCTGCTGTTGCAATGTATAGAATGGACCAGCTGTAGGTATATATTGCTGTGTAGTAACAGTAGCTGGTTGTTGTTGTTGAGCAAGTGCTTGCTGTTGTTGAAGGAGATTGATTAGTTGTGGATTATTTTGCATAAGTTGATTTTGTATCAAGGAGGGAGCAGCGGCTGTTATTGTTGTTGCTGGACTAGGAGCAGAGTTTGGCTCAGCCGCCGATACTGGCCCAGCTCCGCCGTTTGTGTTGTTATTACCTGGATTGGTTGCCATTATTGATAAATATAATCGATATCGAGCGAGTTGATGGCAAACTCTCATTTTGAGTGCAGTCGTTGTGACATGTGGTGCGTATTTTCCCAATAGTAATTAGAGACTCCCCAGCACACAGTTATTAGAGTAGTCCTCTGAGGTCAATACGTAGGTAGACCACTATAAACTAGAACCCCCCTGACCGTTGCTAAAAATACCTAACAAAACCTGACAAAACACAGGAAGATGTTGTTTGGTACGATAGGTAATGTACCCCTTCTAATAGATATAATATTATATTAATTGCAAGTTAGCGTACTTGTTGATATTCATACACAGAGTCTTTGCGGTCGGCGTACGTATAATAATAAAGTAATAATAATGTCAATGATATCACCAGAAAATAATGAACCACTCCGTCGGAGAGGACATAACAGTAATGTTATTGGGGAAAATAGTATTGATGGTAGTAGTATTGCAACGACAATTAATTCTCCTCAGCATACTATGCTACAAAGGGCTGATAAAAGTGGCGGTGTAGTTGGTGGTACTTCTACCGAGAAACAGTCAATAACAACATTAATACGAGAAAGACAAATGGGGTCAGTTTCTCCTGATAACAATAATATTGATAAGGGCGGGGACGGTGCTGTAGATAATAATAATACAATGTCTATATCAAAATCTATTACGGTTAGCAATTTAATGGTTGTTACACCAATATCTTCAACAACAAAAACACAAACAGCAGAAGCCACACTAATTTCCCCGGGGTCAAACAGCTGCTCTACACATAAATCAAAACTAAACCAATACGAAACACCCCAAAAGGAAATAATATCATCACCATCCACTGGCGTTACACCCTTTCTAAACTCATCTTCTTCCAATAACAATAACAGACATCAATATATACCAAAATATTCACCATTATCACCATCCACAACACAATATATATCCCAATACTCGCCATATAAATTATCAATGGATATATTAGATAACAAGTTAAATAGTATTATGGATATGGATGATAGATTAAATGATAAAATTGATAGATTAGAGGAGGTAGTAGGGGATGATAGTTTTGATAATAGTTTTAATGGATTGGGGAATGATAATAGTCCTGATAGTTTGTGTGGTGGGAAGAAGGATAGAGACAGTGCAACAGTGGATGGATTGTCATCAGATGATAGTACCACGGAAAGTCCTCTCAGGGATGATTTAAATAATGGAGATTTGAGGAGTGACACCCCTGATAGTACTTGTTCTTCCAATAATAGCCATATATCAACAATTGAAAATTCAATTGATAATAGCAGCACCTCATCCCAAGAGATTGAATTCCACACACCCAACACAAGTAATAATCGAAGTACAAATCAATCTACTACTGCTGCAAGGACAGTATATCATACTGGCAAAGAATGTCTTACGAAAACATCATCCAAAGTAGTAAATAATAAAGAAGACGGATCAGGAGAGTATGATGCAGATTTATGTCAAAGGATACTTGATACTGCACGTCGTAAGAGTATCTCTGCTGCTGCATCCTCATTAGATAGTTCAAATACCAACAACAGTATTAACAGCGGAGAAGAAGATGAGGAGTGTTATGAAGAAGAAATGAATGATACGTTCGACAGTTCTTGTACACTAAGTCCAATACATCTACGTAAGGTATTATGGAAGGAGGGTACTACTACACCTCGACGACGACGACAATCAGGTGATGGCATGAAAAGGAAGGGTAATCGATTATTGTGTACATCATCACCTGCCTCTCAAAAGGTTAGTGAGCAAGACCATAATAGTCCGAGTCAATTACAACAAATAAGAGCTCAGTCGGATGTTCATGTTACGGCACCACAACAACAACAACACAATAGCCCAAGTCAAATACAACAGGCATTACTAACAAAAGAAATGGAAGTGAATGAGTTACGTGTATTACTCGAGAATAGAGATGTGGCATTACTTGAATTGCAATCAATATTGGTAAGTAGGGATGATGAGATTAAAGAGTTGTCATCAACAGTAAAGAGTAGTGAAGAGGAATATAAGATAAAGTTGGATGGAGTCGAGAGTAAGCACGTTGAAGAGATAAAATGTCTTACTAACCAATTGAAGGAGACACATGAGGCTCAATTGGAAGTTATTCAATCATCTCATAAGAAAGAGGTAGAGTGTATACGTACGGAAATCGAGGCACAGCAAGCTGTTGCAACTGATAAGGCAGTAGAAGTCGAGAAGGCTCAGCACGAAGAGGAGATGAATCAAATCTCTACAAAGTACTCATCTGAAATAGAATGCCTCAGGGCTGACCTTGACACTGCCGAGAGTACGTGTGTTAAGTTAATGACTGAACTGGAAAAGATGCAGTCAGATCATAATCAAGTTGTGAAGGATAGCGATGAAAGGATTACTTTACTACAAACAAGTATGAACGATATGAATTCAGCCTTTGAGAAAGAACGATCAATGTTTGTTCATCAACAAGAGCTGCTGAAGGAAGATGTTGCTACCAAGGTAAAAGAGAATGATGAGTTGTTGGCACAACAAAAGAAGGAACTAGCTGCATTCTGTAACGAGGCTGATATGCATATCACCGAGTTGACTCAGTTACAAAGTCAACTAACAGCAGTGATTGTTGCAAAAGAGCTGGCGGAAGAGAACAATCAGGCATTGACTAAAAGCTGTGACGACAAGACAAAGGAACTTTCAGTGATATCCTCTGAAAAGAATAGTCTCGTTACTCAGTTGCAAGAATTAGAGGCTAGGAACATCATGCTTGTTGAAAAGATTACATCTATCGAAGAGGAACGTGATGTGGCAATTAGTAACAGCATCAAGAATGAAGAGAGGATAGTTCAACTCGAGTCAAGGGCTGAATCAGCCACTGTAGAGCTTAGCAAGATATTACAACAGAGAGATGACCTTCTCTTGAATCAACAAGACCTTGAAGACAAGATTTCGAATCAAGAGAGTGCCCATGAGTTGTTAGTATCAAGTTTTGATTCTCATAAATTACATGCTCATTCATTATCAGAGGAACTATCCGCCCTTCGACTAGAAAATGAAGTGCTTGCAAAAGATAATGACGATAAAGCTCAGGATCTAAAGTCGAAAGAAGATGAAATATCATCTTTAATCGACAAGTTCAATACTGCTGAGGATCAGTTGTGTAATCTGAATGAGCAATTGTCCAACATTACTAATGAGAAGGTAGAAGCCAATGAACTAGTATCCCAGGCAAATGAAGGACGTCGTATATTACTTGATGAGAAAGCAAGTGTTGAAGAGGAACGTGATGCCCTTTCTTCTGAGGTGTCTAGTCTGAAGGATCAGATAAGTAAATCGATTGCTGAGAAGGACGAGGCTCGTCTTCAGATAGATGATCATTCTAACCGCATTCAAGAGTTGGAACAAGAGCTAGCCTCAAAGGAAGTGGAACTGCGCAACAATTCTGAGGCATGCGTGTCAAGGGATCGCTTTAGATTGTTATCAGCAAAGCTAGCCGTCAATGTATTGCAGCTCAAGATGCAAAAGAAGAAGACTTTAGAAGAGGTGCATCAGCTTGAGGAGGAAAAGAAACAAGTGATGAGTAATCAACAAACTGATACACAGATTGAATTGAGTGAAGCTTTAAAGACGAACGACGAGCTGAAGACCCAGATGGAATCATTAAATGTAAAGGTGACAGAGATTGAATCATCGCTTTCCTCAAAGGATGACAATATCCAAGAGTATCAAGTCAAGATGGCAAACGACACCGAGTTAATCACGTCTCTTCAAAGGCAGAATGAAGAGTTGTCGAGCCAAAATACGACTCTATCAAACGACCTCAAGTCCAAAGAGATTGACCGAGAAGACGACAATACCCTGATTGATCAGCTACGATTAGAAAATGAGGCCCTCAAGGAAGCACAACTCAGTCAACAAGTCGATAAAGAAGCAGCCTCTACTGTCAAACTCCAGCTGAAGCAAACCGAAGAGTCTCTTGTGAAACTCGAAGCCTCTAAACTGTTAGTAGAGAATCACCTCGAAGAAGTGTTACACGACAGGAGCCATCTATCTACCGAAGTCGATACTATGCATGATACAATATCAGCGCTTGAAGCAAGTAAGGAGAGACTATCAGTCAAGTTGCAAGATTATAAAGGGAAGACTGTTCAATTGTCTACTCAAGTTAATACGCTAGAGAATCAGGCCAAGTCAAACGAAGAGCATATCAATCATGTTGAGACTCAATTGTCAGCAAGAGTTATGGAAGTGGAAGCATTGAACAAGACTCTCACCTCTCTCGAGGCAACCCTGCTCGGTGCTCGTAATCAAATGCAGTCTCTTGACAAACAGAAAACTAATATGGAAGACGCACTGTCATCATTGCATTTAAACATGAATGATGTAATGAGTGAGCGTGACGAACTTGCACTTCAGTTGGAGAAGGCTGTGAAGGAACTGGAAAGAGCTCGAGCAGAACGGAATAAACTTGCTGCAAAGATCAAGGATATCCCCCGAGTCCACAACCATCACGATGAGGTACACATGCATACTATTCAAAGTAAACCACTTGTCAAGACACAAAGTAAAACCAATCCTGGCGACCATTCTTCTCAGAAGGATGTTAGTAAACTGTTAAAGTCTGCATGCATTTCAGAGAAGAAAGTAAATCTTGTTGTAGACAAGATAGACAATGCTCGAACATTGATAATCCAAGTTGAAGAGGAGAGAAAGCTCCTTAACGAAGAAGTGTTTCAATTGAGAGCGAGTCTAGAAAAGTCTCAAAGAGAGTTAAGCACAGCCAAGAAGGACAATAAGAAGTTGAGTAGCCAAGCAGTTGCTCTGCGTGGGGCAATCTCCCAAGCAAAGGCTTTACTAGAGAAGGCCGAAGAAGAAAAGATTAATCTGGCATTGGAATTGAAGCAAGCCCAAGAAACAATTAAACACCCCAAGCTGATGAACTCATCCTCATCTAACAAGGTGAACTCTTCCCTAGCAAACAAGGATGGAATCAACATGATTGATGAGTTGAAGGAGAAGTATGATTCTATAAGGTTGTCTAGCATCAACGAAATATCACAGTATGATGTTAGTTTTGAGACTACCGCGAAAGTGACATCCAAAGAACGATACAAGGTTGAGAAAGGATCGATGTTTGATCTACTGAAAAAGACAAAGACGACTGGCAGGAAAGCAAAGAAGTACCGAAAAGAAAAGCCTGCTGTTACATAGATTAACTAACATCCACTATACATTTACTCTTCTACTGATCATGCTCCTTTGTACTACGCTCTTGTGTTGCTGTTCTTGCATAGAACAACGAGCTCAATCTATTCGCTGAGTATGCCCACCAAGCCAATACTGAATAGAAGAGAACTACCAACGCTGGTGCGGCACTAATAATGTTGCCAAAGATTAGTACAAGTCCTTGCTGTATCAACGAGCCACCACTCTTACCAATTCGTGATCCTAGCACTTCTATGGCTGCTTTGCCTTTTACCTTTGACTCATCATCAAGGGGAATGTAAGCCATTTGAGTTGTTGGATCAAACAGTGCATACTTTGTCGTTTTACTCAGTAATGATTGTATAGTCCCGAATATAACTGCGTAGCGCAATCTATGATCACTATCTAATCCAATTAGGATACTTGAAAAGTATGGCACGGCTAGACACGCCATCACCGTGGGCGTTGCTAGAGCTCCCACTCTCCATCCTAATATTCGAATGGCATGCACGCCTAAGAAGATAACAATACTTGTAGACAACCCAACAACTGATGAAAAGTTACCCATGAATCTTTGATAATCTAGTGGATCAGGGTACTGTCTCTTTACAATTGATTTCCACATGATCTCAGTAAAGTTGATTGATAGACCTATCAGAGAGAAGAATTGTTGTTGCCGTTAGAAAGAGGTTATCATGTCAACACTTTATACATACCCAAAAGATTATATTTCTTACCATAACCCAAAACAAGTGCTGCAATCAACCTTAAATACTCAGAGGATGCTAAAAACTTTGCTGATTCAACCATACTCATCTTTGCTTTCTTCTTTTTAATAGTAGCTTTACCACCACCACTATCTTCGTCTACAACCTTTGGTGTAGTCTTGTCAATATAATCATTACTCAACTTATAAAATGTACATATCATGATACCACTAAAGGTAATCATCATGGTAACACGATGTAAACTTTCACCAAAATCCTTTGATTGTGATGCATACCGAACGACATACTGTCCAGCGAATATAGGTGCCAATCCCGACATTTGACTAAACAGTGGATAGAATCGCTTAGCCTGCGTTAATGACACTACATCATTTGCATATTGCCAGAATAATATACCAACTGATACTGATGAATATACCTCTGCTATAATGTAGAATAATGCTGATGTCCAATTGGCAAAGAGCTTTGCAAATATTGCTTTCGCGCTACCACTTCCAGATCCGATACCTAACATGGATTGTACAGTTTCTAATGATGGTTGAATTGTTCCACGATTTGGATAAATTACTGCATCGAATAGGAAGAAGAAAGTAAAGAAGGGGATACAGGTTGTATAGAATAATGATCGTTTGGTAAGGATACTTGACATTTTGGTATAGAGTGCAATGAAGAGTGTTGCCGCTGGTAGTACACCGTAGATCTATTGATTGTTTTGCAATTGTGATTAATATGTGTATATGTATTGTATTGGTTTGTAATTGAGATGTATAAGGTTAGTATTTAGACACATCAACATATCACATCACACATCACATGCACAAAAAAACACATACCTTTAGAAAAGCGATTGCTTCAGCACCACATGTAGTAACAATCATAGTATCCTTATTATCTCTCGTTAATGTTAATGCCATAATAATAAAGAATTTAATAGCACCCAATAAGAAGAATTTCTTAACATCGGGACCGTAGATTGGAAATAATACCGATCGTACTTTTGATGGTTGTTGTTGTGCAGTAGTTGTTGCAACGTTTGTAGTTATAGCTCCACCTCCTCGAGTTGTGGATATAGGAGTATATTTCTTTTCATCTTCATTACTAGTAAGACTATTATGACGTTCAAGAGACATTGTTGGTGAACCGCCGTCACGAAGAGGAGGCATTCTGCTGGCAGTTGTTGATAAAAGAATTGATAAAAGGAAGAAGCAGTATATTGCAATTCGAAGATGATAGCGGTGATGATTGTATACAGTAAATTTAGTACTGGAGTTGATCATTTGTTGTAGAGCATATAGTCTACTCTGTATGTTCGGTTGGTTGGTGTAGTTGATAGTTGATAGTACCTATGTATGGAGTTGATGGGTGATGATTCAGTTTTGGTGGCTCAAATTCTCACTAGTACTAGTGGACTGAGATGTGACAATCCTTACTTCGCATTATGACATGCTATGTGAGGTACCTTCCAAATACCTATAACATGAAGAACCAATAGAAACACCTAAATGTATTATGATTCTCTTCGTTTATTAGAGAAGGAGATATATAAGTTATCACCAGATAACGGGAATAGAACAAGCAAGTGTGTTATGTCCAGAGATTTACGAGTCAAGAGAGCATCGTTTACTCTTCTTGAGATGTGAGCAATATAATGTTGATCTAGCGGCTTTGAGAATGGTTAGTTCAGTTACTTGCCAATTCCATTCGAGGCGTCCTACCAGTAAGAGTCAGCGCCATTCACATGTTTCATGCACCAAAGGTATTCGAGGAGGTAATGTTTGATGTAGTGAGTTTGCTGTTAGGTGATCGTTTGACTAAGCGGTTAAAGATGTACTTGTACTCCGGAGAAAGTGATATGATTTATGATCAAATGTCAGAGCTTTCATACTCTATCTTCATACCTTTATCTTATGCATTCAATAAAGCATCAAAGCTACCTTGGCCCATTTGATATAATAATCCGAAAAGCACAACTTGCATAACGCCTCTTATTGCATGTCCTACGATAGGTACCTCAGGGCCTTCAACTGGAAGTTTAGCACCGTGGGTGTACATGAATATGTTTGCTTTAAGTCGCGTGTTTCACGGATTGAAGAAGATGCGAGTGATATGATAGTAACTTCTGTTAGTACATAGTTTGCAAAGGCAATCAAAGTAAAGTAAATCATTGAGACTTCATATTGAACACACTGAATCCACCGATCATACTTACCTGGAGTTACTGCAATTGTCAAGAGAAGTAACCCAGCTGTTATTGATTATGCACATGATAATATGTACATATGTGTATTTGATATGTATGATAAGTGTCAGATATTGGTTTAAAATATAAATCTGATAAAAGTAAACTTACCAGCAGCATCTGATCCGATACCCGCAGTTGTTATTACATTAGGAATATCATTAGACACTGGCATAAAGGCGTCATATGTTCCTCCAATCAGTAAACCAACGCCACCTAATATCTCAGCAACTCCAGTCCACTTTACATGGAATTCGGCACTGCCAGGAAGATACCAAATGCCCCAACTTCCTTTACTTGGATATATGTTTTCATATTGTTCTTGTAAAGTAAAGTGAGTGACTCCAGCTGCAGCATAGATCAAACCTAACAAAGGCCACGAATATCTCCATGACTGTACCCATTCGTATTTATATGTAATTGTATCTAAAAAGGATGAAAATGCTACTGATGATACACCGAGTGCTACAAATATTCCCAGTACTATCGCTGCCTGTATAGGTTCCGATAATGTATTAACTCCAGATAGAGATGGTAAGGCGCATCCTTCTTCTCCAACACCTGCTATTGCAATTGGTTCTGGTTCAACTTCTTCAACTTTTTTATTAAAGAAAGATAGAGATGTTGATATTGTAGAGGTTGTTGAAGGATATCTCTGTAATCTAGTTTGATGCACTGGTGGAGAAAATGCATATGATGTTGTAGAGATAGAAGCAAGTATGAACATGGAGGATATCTTCATCGTTTCGTTTTTTTGCTATACTTTTTGTACTAAAATCAATGATACGCTAATACCGATAAACTTCGAAACCGACCACTAATTATTGTGTATCGTACTAAATTTATGAGGTATGATTGATGATAATAAACCGACAACTGTTTAGATGAGTATATGGAAAGTCAGCTCTGGTTAACCACACGCCTGTTGACTTCGTATATAAATTACCGACCTATACTGTATTATATTATTGATGACTGCAGTACCTTTTATCATCTAATCCATTGCTCGTTTCTTGCAATGAGAAAGAGACAGAAAGCAACTATAATGAGGCAGAGAGAATGGTGCCTCTTACTATTACTCGGGGGAAGTTGTGCCCTCTTAACTTACATCCTATTGATCATATGATGTAGTACTATGAGTATATGACTGAATGTTGTTTATGATAAAGGTATTATACATCTATGATAGGGAGAAGGTTTTGTTAGTTCGTCATTCTTGCACATGCTTCATGTTTGTGTCTTTATATATCAAGGGGTCTTTTTGTTCATTCCTTAGAATAGTACAAAGCTCTAGTCTTTGAATTATTAGTCAATATCATTCTCTCCGCTACGGATAGTATTGATATCTATCTCAAAGTCTAGACATATTCTTGTCCTTCTTTTCATCATCATACACCTGATTCTTTCTCAACTCATTAGCTCTAATAAATGCTGGTCTAGATCGACAACGTTTCAAGTACTCTGCCAACTTAGGATCAAGAGCTTTTGGCTGTGTTATCTTTTCATCTTGATCTTTAGAAGTACTACTTATACTACTATTGATACTACTACCACTACTCTTTTCCAACCAACTAATCTGCTGTGCCCAATTACAGCAATGAGCAAATACTATATCCAATGCACTAAATCCACTCGGCAGAATGTATTCTTTATCTCCAATCTCATCTATCATTACATCTAATGCATTATCAAATTGCCGTTTCGCTTCTTTTACTGCAACGGGTGCACTACCGAATACATTTCCCAGTGCCTCGTGTTTTCTATGTATCCATAATGATTGTGAGTCAATCTCTGTTGCAATGAATAGTGCTAATGAATCATACTTGGCACGTTGAGGTGTTGATGGTATTGGTACTAGTGTAGCTAATGATTGTATATTGTTGTTGTGTTTGGTATTAGATGATAGATCACGCGCTACATCTCCAAGATATGTATTGATTGCAATACTTTCTATGATGACAAACTTCTCCGACTTAAAAGAAGATGAACAGTAGAAATCTTCAACTAATAATGCTGGGACTTTACCAAGCGGATGTATACTCTTTGCAACTCTTGACCAAGGTTTGCAAACTATATGATTGTATGGTAGATTGATTTCCTCAAGCAACCAAATGTTACGAAAAGGTCTCATGTTTAGATCCCCGTATAGCATAAGTTTTGGCCATCTCTTTATTATTGATGCCATGATGAAAAGTATGTACAAGTTGATGTAAATAGGCGTTGATATATGGCTTATAGTGTCAGTGTACATGCGCTCTTACAGTAATAATTTGTGGAAGGTTGTCTAGGCATACACAGCACAATATGGATTTTATTGTCACAATCTTCGAGACTTATAATACTCGGCATATCTCCACTCCCATCCACAGCAACAACATCGAAGGCAATATTAAGTCGAATCAAAGTCATATTTTAGCGAGTCAACGTCTTTTCTCGAAGCTATCGATAAGCAATAATGATCGTGTATTAAGTTGGTTGGGTTCTAGGTTGCATGGAGGAGATACATAGGTAGTGGAGGATAGCTGGTGAAGCAGAATAACTGAAAGTGGGTGGTATATATCGGAGTTTAATAGATTAAAAAAAGTGATAGGCAGGGCTCATTAATTATTGGGATAAAATGAAAGATAACGATGAGCTCATTGTTGAGCAAGGCGTATACCCTACACCATCACAAAGTATGAGAGACGAAACCTCCTTACTACCATTTAATTCTCATAATAGCAGCGGTGATGATAGTCCTACCCATGAGCTACAAAGACAAAGACGAAAAAGATATATTGCAACTATCATCGTTCTCGTCCTTCTATCAGTATCAATTGTTGGCATCGTATTGGCAGTGAACAATAATAAACAGAGTGATATTGGTAATGATACTGGCAAGGTTGACGGAGAAATTGAGGTTCTGCAGGATGGTGGGGAAATCGAGGTTGATTCTACTTCTGAAGAATGTCCTACGAATGCAAAGTTATTCTCCATTCAATATAATTATAATGATTTGCAATCAGAGGATTATCAATCACCGGGATTGTTTACCGCCTCTCAGCAACATGATGATATTACACATTATACATGGGAACTTCGTGAGGGGTGTTCAAACGAAGTTATTTTAGAATGTCAACCTTGTTCAGCAGATAGTTATCCCTGGAAGGATATTGCCAATAATTCAAATGCCATTGCAAAAAGTGAGAGAAATGGTTTAAATGAGCAAGGTCCAATCAATCACAGCATATGTCTATCTTCAGAGAATAAATACACACTTGAAATATATCCACTTACACCCGAAGATTCAAGCAACTGCTGTGGATTTACTAATCTTGAACATTTATCATCATCATTTGATTCGGAAATCTTAACATGCGAAGACATACCACGGAAGAATAGGTGCACAAGAACTATGGGATGTAGTTATAATGACATTACTGAGGAATGCAATGTATCATTAATGGGAGAGAATCTCTTTTTGAGAAAGAGTTGGAATGTTAACTTTGGAGAGCAAATATCTCCGTGTGCTGCTGCCGATGATGGGAATATAGATGATAGCTCAGTAGTAGTAGACCAGTCGAATACAGGTAATGGAAGTATGGAAAGCTCTACTACTACCACCACCACGGTATTAGAAAATCAGCCGTCAAACACAGATGATGGAAGTCTAGACGATAGCTCAGCTACTAGTATTGTTGTGGTAGATCAGGAAATTAGCAAGCCACAAGTACCTTCCGAGAATGAGACCCTTGCTTCTTTAGATATAATATCATGTCCTCCTGTGGGGAGCCCTTGGGTTGGTTTAACTGCAGGAGGGAAGCTTACTTTTACTTCTTCTCTCAACATGTATTGTGGTATATTTATAGAAACTGGTGGTGGTGAGGAGATGTCTCTCATTCCATATGCAAGATCTTATAATCAAAACCAATGGGAAGCTTCTCCGGGGCCTTTTGCAAGTCCTTCGAGAGGTATTGTATGCCAGACATCGTCATCCAGTTTTACCTCTCTTTGTGAGATTGACTTGCCACCCCTTGCAAGCAGCAGCGATAGATACATCATGATATCGAAAGATGGGTCAATGGATACACCGAAACAGATTGCTCGGTTCTTAGAGATGACAACCTTTGGTGTGAAAAATGAAGAGATTGATAGTCTCTTGAATGAAGAATGGGGACCCGAGAGAGCGAAATATGTTCGACAACAAATGGATGTAGACATCACAAGTCACCGAGAATACTTTCGTAAAAGAGCCAATCAAAAGTTTGATTCGCCGTCAAGAATTGGTAGACCATCACATCCATGCTCTCCAAATTCACTATGGAGGAAGTATACCTTTGCCGAGACCGATGCTACGATGAAAGACGGCTCTCCAACAACCACAACTTTTGAAGTTGTCGAAGAAGAAAGAGACTTTGTCACTTCAATATATGAAGCCGACAGCTCTGAAGACCTATCCGATTGTGGAAGGTGTGTCTACTCTTCTGACGATATATCTGGTTACTCCGGCAACGGAGCGTATGCTTTTAGTGGAAGGAGAGACTATATCGAGTGGAAAATTGATGCTCAAGCAGCTGAAACATTGTCCATATCATTTCGTTACTCAAGTAGCCCAAGGAGCATACTTTCACTTTACCTCAATGATGAGTTTGTCAATACAATCGTTTTTAAATACACCCCTACCGACAATATCAAGACTGGTTGCTGGGTGTACACTGATCTAATAGAACTATCTTTTCTCTCGGGTGAGAATACAATAAAAGTGGTTCTTGAAGATCAATCTAAAGGGCCAATGATTGATCATTTGAGGGTGGGATCTCCTCCTACTATAATAATCAAGAATAATGGCCATGCTCGTACTATTATTAAAAGTGGTATCGGATTATTAACTCAATGGTCACCAGACATTGAGTTTGAAGAAACTACTGTTTTCTTTACTAAATTGCCTGAACCACCACAGCTTAGTCGCAACGGAAAGATCTATGTTTCATCGCAAGGAAACAGTAAACAAGGTTCTTTGCTAGATATTGGCAATCCGCAAATAGACTTTACAGGGTATGAACAATACACACCGGGTCCTTACTTCACCTTTAACAAGCAAGATGTGTTTGATTTATTTGACGAAACAGCTTCACAACTTTATAATCATCCTCTAACGGCTGGTCAAGAGTTATTACTAAAGAATGGGTCCACTGACCCAATCTGTGATCAGCTGCCTTCCTTTTCAGATGAAAATGATGCTCCCATACTTGGTAGACTACCAAACAACGTTTGGATACAGTTCACTCCTTCCCTCATCCTGGAAAACAATGGTCCTGATGTCAACACCCCACCTAGTCAGATGGAAAAGCATGCTTTACCTGATGGTGGAGGCTCCATTAGGACACAAACTGGAGGCGTTGTGGGCTGTTCCAATGTCCCGAGATCTATATTAAATGAAGAGACTTGCTTTCTAAGCATGGATAGATCGGCCTGTAGCAACCCAGGAAGTAGCTTGAGTCTACAAGAGATCACCTTATCCACATCGAACATTAATGCTTTCAACGAGGAGGAATCAAAGTACATCTACGCCATTCAAGGCCTTGTTCTCGAGGATCTTCAACAGCATCCTTGCCTTGCCGAGAGATCAAGGTGGACTGTCTCCACAGGGACTTGTGCCAATCCTACTCTTGGCTTATCTAATAGTACAATATCAGCTTTAGAAACTGCCATCAAGAGATCAGAGGACGAGAACATGAAAATGAAAGATATTACACTCGATCCAAGCATGTCTTGTGATGAGAATGACATCAAACCTGACAAATTGCAAATACAATTAGAAATCAATGGTAACTGTTATACACATGTCCATCCCGATCATCTAAATGTATACGACTTTACAACTTGGGCTTCGAATCATCCTGGAGGAGCTTATCATATTAAGAAATGGGTAGCCAATGATGATGGCTGGTACTTGAACTACCCACATGATGGGGATGAGAATATTCCTAACCATCCAATGGATTACTGGCAAACTCATTCTAACAGTCGAAATATTAGACTCATCGGGAGGCTTGGCGATACAAAACTGCTTGAATTACCACGAGAACATGAAGTTACTGAAGGTGGTACGATCGTGTGTGGCAGTTTAGGAGAGGTAGCTAATGAGCCAGCCGACGGCTCACTATTCTATTTAATGAGTGATGCAACGAGAGAAAGCAACTTCCAATCAATCACTCACAAGGAGAGAGTTTGGAGTGAAGTTAGCTTATCAGCCAAGGACCAACTACGGCAGCGAGTAGCTTGGGCATTGGCTCAGATCCTTCCTACAGTGCCAGAAGATATTGGCAATAGGCACGAGAACGAGAAATATACGGTCTTCTACGATATCTTCGTACGGCATGCATTTGGGAATTATCTCGACATCTTGAGAGAGATTAGTTACAGCCCTATCATGGCAGATCAACTTAGCTTCCTCGGCAATCCATCTCATGCTGCGGTATACGCTCGAAAAGGAAGAACTATCCAGAGAGCCGATGAAAACTTTGCGTAAGTGCTTTTGTGCATATCATGTGTTCATTTTGTAAGGATTCGTTTAGGTCTCTTTAGGATATCCAATTGCTAACAACCTTATCGCAACTACTCTCTCAAACTTGTTAGGCGTGAGATAATGCAACTCTTCACTATTGGTACTGTACAGTTGAATGATGATGGTACTCCAGTTCTTGATACTGCAACTGGTGAGCCATTGGAGACATATGACAATGATGATATTGAATCTCTAGCTCGAGCATGGACTGGATTTCAAGCAGTCGGCATGAGAGGAAATATCGAGGGTGAAAGCAATAAAAGTGAGATTGATCCCTTGCAAATCATAGCAGAACTTCGAGACCCGTTTCCCAAGTCTGCACTTGAAGGAGGATATATTGCAGATCGATACCTCCAGTGTGTAGATCTTCCTTCCCGGTCTTTCCTTAAACAAGGCGCAAAGTATCGGCTGCTAGGAGGGACTTCGAGAGCTGATTTGAACTCCAGAGCTCCAGAGTATGCAGACCCGAACAACGCTATCCTACAAGCAGAGCTTAACCAAGAATCCAAGTTGTATAAAGCCTTATTTAACGATGGCGACTTTAAACTTACAGTCGAGCTCGAGAATGACCTGATTTGCAATGGTATCGAATGTCAGGTAGACACACTTCGAGTTGTAAAGGTCTCCAACGTCTTCTATGAGTTTGTCGAACGCCCTTGTGTACAAATGGCATTCTATAACGGCGGAAAGAAGATCCAGCAAAGATACAATCGCAAATCCCACAGTCAACAATGTGCAAACCCAAAACTTGCTGTGGCAAGAGAAGCATGTTGTCTAGACGACAAGTATCAAGACCAAGCATCAACCGACTCGGGGGCAACGTTCAAGTATGAGGGAGAAAGGATGACGTATGATACTGCTCGCATTCGTTGCCAATACCACGGTGAAGATCTTTGCACGTGGCGGATTGTCTCAGTCGTTGGCAACGAAGAAGATGACTGGAGACTTGGAAATCACTGGGTGAACGAAGAGTGTTTTCTGATGGCGAAGATTAATGCTGAAGGCAACATAGCGATTGTACATGATGTGACGTCATCAGACGAGAATGCAGTAGCATTTCATGTCCACAAAGAGCATACACTCAACTGGTTCAAAGTTGACTGGAAAGACGGAAACTATCCTGATTCAAATAACTGTGCTGCACATGATTGTCAAACCACAGCTGATGGTAGCTGTTTATGTCATACCGAAGTTGTGGAGAGCGCTGTATTTGATGATATTGATTCTGTATCAAAGGAATCTATCATGGCTACACTCTTCTTGGGTGCAATCAGTCCCCTAAGAGATAGCGTTTCAGTAGACGGAGAAGGGTTTACAGCTCATATCATAGGAGATGATATCAATGAAAACACTATTTTCGAAGTTCAAGATGAAGGAGGCCGGACTCGATATCTAAGGAATGTCAGGTCAACTGTATATATCAAAGGATCAACTTCTTTGTCTTTCAGGAACCCGCCTCACTTGGTTAGCATCATAACCAGTTCGCAACCAAGGAGAGGAAATGGTGAAATGAGCTTGAGAGATGCCCAATACGAGACCGAAGCAGTTCTACAACATTACTTTCATCACAAGAATGTTGCTCCCTTCTTATGCATACAAGTGATGAAGAAATTTGGACACTCGAATCCAAGTCCTCGATATGTATCTCAATGTACCAAAGCATTCCGATCAGGCTCGTACAACTCTGGAGGGTTGAGGTTTGGTGATGGAAGGTATGGTTCTCTGGAGGCCATGATAGCTTCAATCATATTGGATCGAGAAGCAACTGATCCCTCTATTTTAGCCGACCCAAGCCACGGTAGCATTAGAGAGCCAATTCTCAAAGTGTTATCAGTACTGCGGAGTATGGAATACAAACCTAAAAACGAAAAAGAGACAGATGTAAGATTTTCGAAGATCGATGAAAGAATAGGTCAGGCTCCCTTCAACTTTCCTACCATATTCAGTTTCTACTTGGCGGATTATGTTTCTGATGTGGGCCCTGCAAAGCAGGCTCAACTAGCTTCGCCGGAGTCAAAGCTAGCGTCAATGCCAAATCATCTAGGCTTTCTCAATGGTATGTTCAGTTTGATAAAGTATGGCTTATCAAACTGTTATGACGGCTTCTCTTCTCACCCTGGTGGTAGCAGATGTCAAGATGATGGCACATATACAAGAAGTTACGGACGACTGACGTATCAACCAGAAGGTCAATCTCTCACAGAAGAAGCTACAGATCTCGCCCTCTTACTAACAGCTGGACGCTTATCCGACGGAAATATAAAGATTATTGTGGATGCTTGTGCAACTCAACAAGATAAAGAAAGTAGGATTCGTTGTATGCAACAATTGATCATAACCACACCTGAGTTCAGCTCAACAAACACAGTTATCAAGAGTGGCGATGGCAGAAAGACGGACTCTGTCACAAAAGAAGATGTTAAGATGCAGCCCTATAAAGCAATTGTGTATTTGTATTTAGCAGGTGGAGTTGACGGATTCAACATGCTAGCGCCGTACAATTGTGCTCCGATTGATGTGTACAATCGATACAAGTCGATTCGCGGCGAAATTGCCATGCCCAAGAATCAATTGCTAGAGGTGCCATCTAATAATCCCGCACAGCCTTGTCAATCGTTTGGTATTCACAAACACCTGTCGGTGCTACACGATTTATATCAAAACACAATCTTCATTGCAAATGCAGGTGTACTTCAAAAGCCTGTTACATCTAAAACATATAGAGAGACACCACTTCAATTGTTCGCTCACAATGTCATGCGAGCAGAGACCCGGAAGATGGATATAGCAAATGATTTTAGGGGAACAGGGTATGGCGGCAGAGTAGCAAATTCTTTATCAAAACAAGGAATTCCAACAGACTCTTTTTCAATCGACGATCAGGAGATCTTCAATATCGGCCAACCTGGAGTTCAATCTTCTTACACCGTTAGTCGCAAAGGGTTGGCAGAATTCAATCAAAATCCTTCAATTTTAAACATGACGAATATCATTAAGGATCTTAATGGGGGGACAACTTCAGATAGTGGTTTCTTTGCTGAGACGCACGCAATGAAGCTTGTAGATTCTCTAACAAAACACAAACGGCTTAAAGCAGCACTTGATTCTAAAGCAGCGTCAGCGGTAAAGTACCCAAATTCTAAGACAGGGGAAAGGTTTCAGATTGTATCACAATTGATGCAGACCGCATCCATAAGAGGGGTCAAGAGAGATATCTTTCATATTGAAGACGGCAATACATATGATACTCATCGAGGTGTTACAGAGCGTTTGGCAGACAACTTCTCAGAACTAAATGAAGCACTAGAATCTTTCATTGAAGAACTCAGATCAGAAGATCTATGGGAATCCACAGTGATTGTACAATTTAGTGAGTTTGGAAGAACCCTCTCACCAAACACAAATGAAGGCTCGGATCATGCTTGGGCAAGTAATCACTGGATGATTGGTGGAAGCGTCAAGGGTGGTAGAGTTCTAGGTGAATATCCTCAAAACTTTATCGAAGGCGACGAAGCTCAGATAGCTTTATCCCGCGGTCGGATGATACCGACTTTTCCATGGGAGGCTATGCTACACCCTGTAGCAGAGTGGTTTGGCGTTTCTCAAGAGGATATGGATACAGTTTTACCAATGAAGAAGAACTTCCCCAATGAGCTTCTGTATGGCAAGGATGATTTGTTTGTGGAGTGAATGTTGTTTCAAAAAACCTGCATAGTAAATGTAATTGTAATAAAGTATATTGAATAGTTGTAATGATAGTTAATGTACAGTTCTATAACCTTGTTTAGGTTAAATCTATCTCATGTGTATTCCCATTGACTGACCACTCAACCCATAATGGTACTATCCAATTCACACAGGTCAGAGTCTTTTGTTTGCAACTCCTTTCTCTTTCTATCCTTCATCTCCTCAACTGTTTCTTTCTTCTCCATTTTGAAGAGCAGATAACACAAGAAAGAAGCAATTACCATACGAGTCCAACACAAGCGACTTGAGGAAGTGTCACTTTACTACCAAACATGAAAGACGTGGCAACAACTACAACGGCCTTACCAACACTTGTCAATGCAGCATGATGTACTACTGATATTCTTGATAGTAAGTAGGTGCTTGTTAGATTGTAGGATGTGAATACTATTCCATTGATGGTCGATATTGATATATAAAGTAACACATACTTGATTGTAGACCCATTAATGGACAACACATGATCATCCATAGCCCATACACAATTCTGCTATACAGCAGGAACGATAAGTAGTATAACCCCAATCTGATTCATTCTAAACTGCAAGTTCAAATCGTCAATCATACTTGCATTACCTTGTGGAGTCGATCTGAATAGCTTCTGATGTAAACCTCTAAAGGAGAAGCACAAATTGGCCGACATGACGATCATACAAATATGTATTGCCTCCGAATATGTGCTATTCAAACTTCCATAACAAAGCGTGCTAAAGACAACGCCAAGAACAATGCCAATCAAGGATGTTACTTCCCCGCATCCCAACTTCTCAATACCCCAAAGCACAGCTATAGAAGCACTTGTAAATGGCTCTGCTGCCTTGACCGTTTCAACATATGCTGCGGATCCCGATTTGAAACCAATATTGGTCAGAAGATATCCTCCAACACAATAGATGGCAGTAAGGAATAGTTGATTGGGCATATGTACAGTGTACTTAGATGGACGAATAAATGACAGTAGTGAAGACATGACTAGTGTACTGCCTTCCTGAACATATACAACAGATTTCCTTGTAGTAGTATTCATCCTTCCTGTCTCACAAGATTCTAGGATACTTATTTCACTAGTACCCTTCCGACTACAAGGTATAGGCTGCAGACCTCGTCGGAAGACTCTATCTTTCTCAACATCACCGGTAGTTTGCAATTCTAATAATGTGCGTAAGAATATCATACCAATCATAAGTTGTTGGATTGTGAACAACAATGGCGGTATGTTTGTCGAAGAGAGAAGTATCTTAGTGGTTACTGTGGAAGATATACCGAGGAAATACCATACAATAACCGCAATTGGTAATGGTAGTATGTTCTTAGGTTTGTTCATGTAAGAAGAGGTCTTTGATGCCGAATCACCGACGGTAGAGTTGCCATCATCGGCAGTCACTCGCTTCATCTCACGATGCATTGCAATAGAATTTCGACACATCTTGTGTTCGTTTTATTACTATGGATATAATAATTATGAGATGTGATGATACTCATACTACTTACAAATATCTTCAGTATAAGAAGGCAGTACCAAGCCAAGTAAGGAGTTGGCAGTAGGATTTAGGAGGAGCGTAAGAGTACATGCATAGAGATTATTGTTCAGAGGCAATTATCAAAAATACGCCGTTTAGTCGCCAATTAAGAATGTCAATTTGGGTTACCTACACTTCCTCACCTTCTTCTTCTATTAGATGTCAAGTGTAAATGGCGTATATTATTCATATCATACTACTCAAACAATCGGCTGATATACACGTAAACCTTTGTTGCAACAAACCCATACAAATTATATAATGAAACCTGGAACTAGGGTACAAATTAAAGGCTTAGTAAACTCATCACAACATAATGGGAAGTTGGGGATTGTTACAACTCATGCAACCACAGTAGACAATCGTATACCCGTTAAACTGGAAGATGAGTGTGGCAATATACTTGCTGTAAAAGCAGAGAATGTGAATGATGTTAAGGTGGAGTTTGAGTACACAGGGAAGATATCCGTCCCAAAAAATGTAACATGTGTTCGGTTTCATCCTAGTGTAACAAAGGTTGAGAATGGAACATTATTTGGTAATTGGGCATTTAAAGATTGTAAAGACCTCAAGAAGGTAGTATTCAATGAAGGCCTTAAGAAAATTGGGAAGAAAGCGTTTATGGAATGCAACAAGCTGGAAAAAATCTCCTTCCCCTCGACTCTTATTGAGATTAGTGATTATGCATTTTATATGAATGATATGAAACAGGTAGTGTTCAATGAGGGATTACAAATAATTGAGCATAATTCATTTTGGGGTATTAAAGCATTAGAAAGTGTTACTATGTCTTCGACTGTTAAGTTGATAGGGAGGAGTGCATTTGACGAATGTGAAAACTTGAGTGAAGTAGTGCTAAACATACCACGGGTGATAAAGTACAATGCTTTTCGAAACTGTGAAAGATTAGAACGGTTCAAATTCATCATTACATCTCGTTTGAATGCAATTGTTCAGACTGGATTGACAGATATCGAGAATAAGATGTACCAAATACATGGTGTAGGTAGGAATAGTGGAAGCATCGTACAGTGGAGTCCAGGAAATGAGGTAGTTGTAGATTCCCGTGCAATGAGAGGGGGTGAAAATTGGCCGCAGATTCGTCCCGTTTTGGACAAGATTAATGAATTGGTTGTATACTACGAGCTACGAGAGGCCACAACACTATTTGAACTTGCTCTATGGAAGTCTAAGATTGATCAGGTAGACAAGACAAGCGGTGTAGTGAGCCGCAAAGCATATCGCGTTGAAGTGCCCGGGACGGTCAAGGATGCTATTTTACAATTTCTTGGCTCTGCTGATGCTGATGATATTGTGGCATTTGATGGAGATAGTGAAGACGATAGTAGTAGTAGCGAAGATGAGAGCGATAGTGATGGCAGTTTCACTGATCGTATGTTGGACTACATTGAACAGCAAGCAGGAGTTCCTGATCCTTTTGGCTATTGAGCCATCATTAGTGACGACAGATCAGTTTCGTACGGGAGTGCCAGATCTTTTTCATAAAGGGTTATAGTTGTACAAAATATAAGACACTCTACTTTCCTTTTCATATCATACATCACATCTTTATATTATTATGTAGCCGCCCTAGCCATATTTCTATATCCAATACCCAAACAGCTACAAATAATAGACTTTTGACCATCATTCCTTCTTTCATCATCTTCTTCTTCACTCTCACTGTCACTATCATCGTCTCTTCCATTCGTCTCCTCAACACGTAACTTAAACTCCACACCCAATGCCTCCTTATACAATCTCAAACTACTAATAGTATATTGACTCAACGGGCCACAGCGAATACGACTAACATCCTCGGGTGTTAAGCACATCATTAATAAAGCAAATGATTGACATGAGGTATCAACACAACCTCCGGCATATATCTCATGTAATAATAATGTTGAGGATCGTTTCCCTAACTCTTCGGGAAGTTCCATCTTTTTACGTTCTATTGGCTCATGTTCATTATATGTACTGTTGATTGTACTAAGTGTTGTTGCTGTTGCTGCATCACTAGTATTGTGATTCATACTACATTCAGCAGAGAGACATATCCCCTCTGTAGTTGTGGCTGTAAGGATTACACTCAATCCTGGACTTGGACCACACCCACCAGAATTCTTTCTCTTTCCACTACCAGAATGAACATCGGTATGTATCCAAACATCAGGTAATAATCTATGCATAACTCCTTTCGCTGAATGTGCAACTCTTTGTGAGCTTGATGGTGGTATACGACAACTAATAGCATTACCACGGATACGTTTCACTTTACCAAAGTTTACTAATTCAATTGGCGATAGTTCTTTCTTAACAATTGGACAATAGAAATCGACTGTTCCACCACCCAATGGTGCTGCACCTCTGTTTGTTACCTTAACTATTGGCGGAGGTTGATCATCATCTACACCTATACCCAACTTTATCATGAATGGTATAAAGCTAGCGGCTAGATAATCAGGTGATGGATCGATATCAGCCGTACCATCAGTTATACCATGTAATGTTAATTGCAATGGTTCTTTACCAAACGCAGCCAATGGAAATATACCCTCTAAGTACCAACCAACACTTCGTCCCAATGGACATGTATGTTCAATCTCACCCCCTAACAACACACCCGGTTTGAATCTAAGTTGTGTACCAGTAGCATTAATTTCTATTGTAGTACCATTTGTCATTGAATCTAATAAACGTAAAAATGATGCTTCATGTTCATGTAATCCTGGATGTGATAAATCATCTGATCTGATATTTCGTATGAGTAATGGTCGTGAGGATATTATTGATAGGATTAGACGGAGACGGAATTGTGTTGCTCCACCGTTATACTTTAATGTTCGTGATGTTGTTGATGATGATGTAGTTGTTGTCATATTGTTGCTATATTGACGGCCGAGATGGCAGCTGAGATGACGGCTGGCTATAATATGTTTATATGCTTAGTTTAGATGACGGCTGGATATATTTATCTTATGATCATTGATCACATGATGTTGTTCTTTGAAAATTTTATGGTCATGATTTTAAGGTATCCTAGAGGGTATCCTACAGCGACAACCACATACGATTGAGAGTTTGTTATGTTCGTACGTTATAACTCAGTCTTCATTCTCTCTTCAATTGCAAGCTTCTTCAATGATCTCAGGGCGAGGTTTGCATGTAACTCAACTCCAATGGGTAACACGTCTTCATCCAAAGCAAAAGAAGGATGGTGCAAGCCATAGTCTGTTCGAGGGATATGATACTTCTCATCACCACCACTTCCTTGACCAAGAAAGAAGAAAGTCGATGGTAAAACATCGGCTAAGAATCCAAAGTCCTCACCTCCCATTGTTGGCTCAATGTCCCTCACTTTTCCTTCCTTTGAAACTAGTGCACCGACTTTACTACTCCACTCAAAGAGGTCTGGATCGTTAATGGTTGGGACATAATAGTCGGGGGAGTACTGAATAGTTGCATTACAACCATGAAGCATTGCCGTGGACGTGACCATATGGTCAAACTTATCTCTCAATGACATTAACATCTCGGTACTCAATGCTCGAATCGTTCCTTTTAATGTAGCGGATCCTGGAATAACGTTAAAGGCGTCTCCAGCATTCACTGAAGTAACACTGATAACACCGCTCTCCAATGGTGATATCGTGCGTGATACAATTGATTGTAAATTTGAAACCAATGATGAGACTGCAACGATTGGATCGATTGTGAGATGTGGCATTGCGGCATGACCTCCCTTGCCATGTATTTCCACTGTGAACATTTCTGCCGCAGCCATCAACGCACCCGGTCTTGTTGCAATCACTCCACTCGGTAAAGTGGGCCATACGTGCATGCCAAATCCCAGCTTCGCCTTTGGCTTTAATTCTACTAATCCTTCTTCAACCATACGTTTCATACCCGCTCCTCCTTCTTCAGCTGGTTGGAATACTAATCGTATAGTTCCCTCTATTTCACTCTCTACACTTTTCAATAGTGCCGCAGCTCCTAATAACATTGTTACATGTCCATCATGACCACAGGCATGCATTTGATGATTTGTTTTGGATTTAAATGATTCAATATTCTTCGTTGCTTCTAAAATAGGTAGTGCATCCATGTCTGCTCTTAGTATAATGCATGGCTGATCTTCTTCTAATATGTTCTTTCCAATGTGAGCTACAATCCCATATCCACCAGGCCCCGGATATACTTCTTGATGTGTATTCTTAGCCCATCCAGTAGTGTATGGTATGTTTAACTCATCCAATATTGTTGCAATTGTCTCTGAAGTATGTGGCAATTCATACATTAGCTCTGGATTACGATGGAGTGATCGACGTGTCGATAATAGAAATTCATGCATATCTTTAGTATTCGCCTTTTCATGAATTGATTCTTTGAGTGCCATTGATATCGAATCATCTTCTGATGAAAAGTAGGAAGCAACAATAGATGCTGATGAAGTAAAATCTTGTTGCAAATCCTCTTTCACTTCTTTAGTTGCAGTCCGAACATGTTGTTTCTCTACAGCTTGTTCATTATCTTCATTGACTGGTTGCTTTACTTTAAATGGTAATGATGACGCTGATACAATGATACAGGCTAATAAAAAGATGTTAACTGATCTCATTCTGATGCTTAACTTCGATATATATTGCATCTTTGTGAGCCGCCGAGCAAAAATGTTTATTGTTGAGAGAAAAAATTATGAGAGATGTAGGTTCCGATCCACACTGCAATACATCAACAAACAATAAATTTACAATACATCAAAAGCAGACTATGTGTCATAGACATACCAGGCACTAGCGTGCTTGCCATTGTACTACGAGATAGCAAGTGTAGCTCAATTGGTGGTGGCTTTTTTACCTCTCTCAATAATTTTTCCATTGCCACTTGTGGCAATGTCCGCTTATTGTTTGATGTTTAGTATCAACCTAGTACAACCATCAATACCGCTATTATGCCATCCCTCTTCTCTAGAGTTTCCACTACACCAAGTCGGCACCATTTCATAATCGGCTTAGTACTATGTTGCACACAATAACATATAAGAGAGACGAGAAAGAGATAGAACAACCTAGTAGACTTTAATCAACATTTTGAACACGTAAAACTTTCTTCACATCTATACAATTAGTAGTCTAGATACATCAATCTCTAAGATAGGTGTAGTAGACATCGACATCAAGATATCATGATTACTTTCCAGCCTCAACACCTGACTCAACAGTATGAACCTTATTGAACATTGGTGTCTCCCAGCTCTCACGATTCTCAACTGAAGCAAAAACCTCACGTCTCTGGCTAGCGCAAACATGATGATGATCCTTAGGAAAGTCAACATACCAAGCATGAGTACCTACTGGTCGATCAACATACAAAATCTTCTTAATCAAGCCAGCAACAGCATCTTGTTGAGTACGGTCGATATCCTTACGTTCAGCAATGTTCATTCGAAGTATGTAAACACCCTTGCATCCAAGCTTGACTCCCAGTCCAACCAAGTAAGTCATTCGCTTCTGTTCATCTTCGATTGCTCGATCGTCGTGGCGATGCTCGTCGACCTCCAGGTAAAGGAGGTATAGCTCCCCATTCAATCTAACTTGGATTACACCATCTGGACGGGACTTTGACTCGTCATCGATTCTCTCATCCCAATGGTTGAGAATGATTTTGTAAGTGGCTCCAAAGTCATAGAAGATCTTCGTTTCTGCACGATCCTTCCTCTTACGACGGCTTGGTGGGTCCAACTCAAACCCAATCTTGGCAAGCTCAACCCTCAACCAATCAGGGATATGACCGCCTTGACGCTCCTTCTTTCTCAACTTGGTAATCCAAGGCCAAATGGACTTCAATATTGGACAGGTGGTAGATGTTGGATAAGGGATGTGACAGTGTTTACGACCAGTTGATACCCAGAAGGCTTTCAAGATTGCAAGGAATCGCTTGGTCGATGGATGAACCCACACCCATTCAAAGTCCATATCATCAAGTTGCTTGATACGTTCAGGAGTCATTCTTCTCCATTTCTCCCGTTGTAAGCATTTCGTATGTTGTTAACCCAAGTTCCAAGTTCAGGAATCAAGGGATAATCCTGGGGAACGTTGCAATGACCAAAGATTGCTTTGAATTCTTCCAACTGACTTATCCGCACATTCCATGCATGATCATGTGCATTCCAGACAAATCCAAGAGCATCCAAATCAGCACGTCGTTGAGACATTAGACGCCCACTGCCTTCACTTTGAGTGTGATCATAACGGACAGTGCTGACCCAACGTCCAAGACCTTTATTCTTTTGGGGTACTAAACAGTCCCCATTGTCAAACACATACTGACAAAGTGCAACCATATTCTTACTCCATGCCTCTGCATCTGCATTCAGGGATTCCGTATCAATAAGAGCTCTGTGCTTATCTTGGATGTTTTGTGTGGTACGAGGAAGTGCACCAAACTTCCGTAGAACCATTTCTACTTTCGATATCTTGTTTATTAACGAATCTTTCCCCATGTCGCTAGCTGTGCGGACTTGATAATCTGAGAATTTTTGTGCTGAATGAGCAGTTAACTCACGAGATAGACATGCCCGAATCTCATCTGCTGTTTTACAGTAACTGATAATGTTGCGTAAATAGTCAATCTCATCAGCAGTCAAACCGTTACCAGCACCACGGCACGAGCTCTTCACTTGCTTGACTACTTTCACACCGTTGACTATAGACTCAATTCTGTCTCTGTAATAGTTCCAAACAGACCAACCATCGGGTACAGTAGTTGTCTTGATATTATCATTAGAGTCATAGACGAATTGCAACTCACAATCATCCTTCTCTGGATATGAAACATTCGTCTCAACATACTTGTCATCTTCAAACGCCACAGATAAAGCAAACCCACTACCGTCCACACCTTCTCCTACCTCACATATCACACCATCACATCGACCTTCTTCGAATGCTAATGATACACACATACCAGCTTTTGGAATGATGCTGGGTCTCTTGTGATCCTCGCCACCATCATCTGAAGAGGTATCCATAGACTCCTCATCTCCACTATCGGATGTGATCGCATTGGGAGAAACATCTAAGAAGAAGACAAGAGTAGAAGGAAGACGGCTTGTTAGAGTGTACTAATGATATATGATATACAATGAACAATATGATCATAGACCTTACCATTATCACCACCTCGTAGACGAAGACGTAGTTTAAGACTACAGTCCTTACGGATGCCGTAGCTGGCAAGAGTATGATCATTCTCCAACTCCTTATCACGAAATAACAACCGTTGTTGATCAGGAGGAGCGCCCTCCTTATCCTGTATCTTGCCCTTAACACTGCCAATAGTATCGGAGGAGTCAATATCAATGGTGATTGTCTTGCCACATAGTGCCGTGACAAAGATTTGAGGTGAGGGTCCATTACCCTTCTTACCACCCTTCTTGCCTGCACTCTTCTTCTTGCCCGGATTGGCACGTGTCTCGCCACTTGAACACTCCCTTGATATCATATAGTCTATGGAGTAGAAGGATATATGATATGAGCTGTGATACAACATGCTCAAGCCATACATACAAACACAATCACCAAATCTTACCAGCAAATGCTTGTTTCAATTCCTCTTCATCAATATCTTCCCGAGGCACAAGGGTAATATCGGCATACTCATCAACAGAACCGATGCCACCGATCGTATCACACTGCAATTCCTCCTCATCCCCGTTCTTGTGAGTAACTTTTACGTTTAGTCCAGCCAAAGGGAACGTTTGGAAGAGTATTTTGGCACACTTTGCCCCGACAAGCCGTTGCTCTGAGGAGAGGTTATGTTCTAAGAAATAAAAGTGAGAGATGTTGATTGTGATACTCATAAAATGTATACATATACATGCAAGTACATCTTACCATCAGACCCCATACTATATTCTAGGAATATCACGGCATTTGTACACATGCCATTCAATTGTTCTTGCATTTGTTTCTTTTCATGCCGGCGTTGTGCCTTTGTTAATTTCTTTCCTCCCCTATCCCTTCCACTACTCGGCAATGGAGAACCACTAGAATACTGTCTCCTCCTCGTTACAGGACGTTTCATATTACTTCTATTCGAAGATTTGGGTGGAGTTTTGGTATTATTATCCTTCTCTTCACTTGTTGAATCATCCTCATTCGATGACAAACTTGAATTTAATACTTTATCCCTCCTCAACTTTTCTCTAATCTCATCCCTTCCAAGTTTACTCTGCTGCCTCTGTAACGGGATAAGTGACGACTGAAGTTGTTGTATTTCATAGTTAATTTTCTTAGTTTTATTCTTAGTTTTGGGACCGGGACTGTATTGGAGTTGATGCATTTGTCTTTGAATCTGTCTCATCTCATCCCTTTTACTGTTCATTATATTATTTTGTTGAGCATTGAGGGTGATAAATTTCTTGGGTGCCGAATCGTCATTTATTTTCTGGCACCCACCAATAATTGCAGATGTGTTATTTGATGATACATCGATAGAAGGGGAACATTGGGATGAATTTTGGGTGGGTATATCACCGTCATTAATTGTGTTCATACCGTTTGGTTGATGATGCGGTTGTAACATTTTATTGTTGTTTGTTGAGGCTGTGCTGCCGCCGGTGGCTTCTGTTGATAACCGCCGCTTACACACGTGGACGCCGCCGTCGATGGGCGAGATTATAGGTGTGGTAGGGTCGCTGTGGATAATACCAAACAGTAGTTATTAACGTGAGTTGCAATTAATGTGTTGACATGCACCAGCTAAAATAATAAAGCTTACCGTAGCTAGAAATTCCCCTACAAAAAATATCATAAACCATTGCAAAGATGAGTTCTACTATCAACACCGACGTCATTCAATTGATACTAAGCACGGTAAATATCCATTATTGTATACTATTAACTTTTGCTGTTGTTGTGCATATTGTGTATGATCAGAGGTTAATTTAATGTAATAATTCTCAGACCGTTGCAGCTATCATCAATGTCAAGCTGTGTGGCATACTGCAGAGTAGTGACATTCTCCAGCTCGTTGTTGTTAGCAATTTTGTTGCAATAGATAGGAAGGCGCCACGGAAAAACAAACTCCATCGTCCTACCAAAGTTAAGGAGAAGATTATTGCAATAGAACCAAAACTAAAGGATGTATTGAATAATACTAATACTCAGATTATTGCATTAACCCGCGGTGAATACAAACGTCTTGTGGAGGTTCATGAATTGCAAGAGAAGGATGACAATACAGCAGATGGGCCATATCTCTCATTTGTTGATGATCCATATGTAGAGGAAAAGAAGGTGGCGTCTTCTAAGCCCAAGGCAAAGAAGAAGAAGGGCACCACCAAGAAGAGGAAGAGGAAGGCACTTGAAGAAGAACAAATTGCAGAAGTAGAAGATATATCTGATGATGAAGATGGATGGGATTCAGATATGGAGAGTGAGGAGTATGGCTATGATAATAACGATGAGGTATTCGAGTATGATCGGCCATCACGTGCTTGTAAGCCATCAGGTTTTTATGATGAAGATGCATCAGATGATGAGATGGAGAATGACAGCGACGACGAGTTCCCGGATGAAGAGCCCGATGATTCTGTAGACGACTACTATGATGATATTGTAGCACAAATGAAGGAGAACATGGTATTCAAAATTGTGATGAGTAGATTTTGGGGGACGGATGTTGTTGATGTATTTTTTTTTTACTTCAGTCTGTCCGCTCCCTGCCAATAAAGCAAGTGGCAAGTAGAAGGAAGTACCACTCTTTATCTGAGAAATTATTTATCGGTGAAATAATACAAGATGATAATAATAATGATATAGAAAGAAGAAAAATTGATAATAGTACAGAAGTATCGTCGTCGTCAATAGGATTTCTACACCCTGATGCAAAGTTAATACCATATGGTCGTCAAGATCCGATAGATGAGAATTATATATCACTCACTCATCCCAATGTTATAGATAAAACTATGTTACGGAAACAGAATGATCTCTTTTCAAAGCAAAAGGATATCGAAAGGAATTATGATGACAAATGTAGTAATATATTTCTATTCATGCCTCATGAGTTTAGGCATAATGGGCATGGATCACAATGTGAGTTTGTATATATATCAATGTTAATTTTTTGCTCACATGATATGCTCACTACTCACATGATATGCTCAAAATTTTGTGATATAACTTTGTTAGTGAACAATTACATATTAGCAACAATGATAGCAACATATACAAACCGTGCAATGGTAATACTCGAGCCACCTTCTCAGATAATATCAAAGGCAATAGTCAATTTGGCTGTCCAAAGGAAGCATGGACATATCTACATCAAACAACTGCCGTGTCTGACACTGACGAAATATTAACAACGAAGAAATCAGGGTGGAATACCAACTTGCCACATGGTATAAACAGACTAATCAAACATCCAGCATGGTTATCACGTCAATGCTCTGTACCATGTGAGAATATAAAGTATAAACAATGGGATCTAATGCGTCTCAACAATAATGCAACAATCTCTCAAACTCCACATTTTGTTAAATGCAGAACAAATATAGGCAAAGCGGATGAGTTAGAAAGTAACGTCTTAGTTATGGGTGGTAATGAAATACACAATTACTTCAATACATTTTATAAGAAACTAATGTTCTTTGATCGAGATCATCCTCCATCTTTGCCTGGCGCTGAGTGGGCGATAAGACTGGGAGCATCGAAAACAGAATCACAAATCTTTAGTACATTGACAAATGAATATGATATCTACGATTATCTTGGTGCATTGATTGTACGATCAGGTTTACTTCAGTTGCAACCCTGGATAGCGCGAGACATTAAAGCATTTATACAACAATACATACCAGATTTACCATTAACTCAAAAGTATGATTCCATACACATTCGACGGGGAGCTACATCACTAACAAGTATTGAGAACGACGAAGCAAAGCGATATGTAGTAAAGTATTGGGAAACAAAGCGAGGATATTACAAATGTCACGAAAGTAATCCATTTCTATGTGTGAATTACATACCATTTGTGCATTACTTGAGACAATATGAAGATATACCTTGCAATGGTGACGAAGATGACAGTGACAAGGATGAAGACTCGGACAATGGAGAAGAAGAGGAAACAGAAGATAACGAGAAAGATATACAAGAGACAGAGGATAAAGACGACGATAACAATGTGAGACTAGTTTATATCGCATCAGATGATCGAACCGAAGTACAGTCTGAAATTGAAGCACTACCAAAAGATTCAGACGGATATACATTACTTCCAACAACTGATGAAGATAGAGATATGACTTCCACAAGTTGTCATCGTTTCAAGTTCATCTTTAGTAGCTATATACCACAAGATAGAATAGCAGGAACATCGAGCTGTGAAGATAGATATCAACAAAACATTGCAGCCGTTGCCGACTTGATGATCCTTTCCAAGAGTAATCTCTTCATTGGTGAATACAACTCAAATTGGGGTAGACTGATACGAACATTTAGATTGAGAATGAATGATAAGTTTAAGATATTTAATGGAGAAAGTTTGACTTATGACAGTGGAGAGGGTATGAAGGTTGCTTGGGGTAATGAACGGCAGAGTCCACCCGGTTGGTAGAGATAGATGCGACAGGCCCCAATATGTAGGTTTAGGATAGGTAGTAGAAGAGAAGTTATATATTCTACACTGATTTTTACTTTTAGATTTGGTACATTAGCTGATCTTTTTCAACTGAGATCCTCCAAGCCATAGTTAATAGCACACAATTGATGGAAGTCCCCGTGGGCCGAATTATCTGATTTCGGTATTCTCCACTCTAATCCATAATATCTTTCTAATAGAACCTCAGGCTTTTGTGGGAAATTCAATGCAAACTGATTTTGATAAACAGATTGTCGTTGAGTAGGGAATATATCTGTATAGTAATGTCTACATCCTTGATATTCTTCACCAAAGATACTCTGTCCTTCATGTTGTATAGTATTGGGTAAACTACCAAAGTAGAAATCAATATAAGGGAATCCTCGATTTGGAAAGTCCACTTCTGCACCATTGACCTTTCGTGTAGGTGTGGGTATTATCCATTTCCTCAATCTACCCTTGACAAAGTCTGATGTTATACACATTCTAGGGGAACCTCGTTGCATTCTACCACCCTTGGGAAAGATGAATTGAAGTCCGGAGTTACTTGGCCATAATTCTGTCATGGCTCTTAATGTTTGAACATTCTCTAATACTATATCATTATCAATTGTCCAAGGTATAATGCGACCACTTCTAACAAACCCTAATAAGGTACCAAAGCCTATAAAATAATCAATACCAATTGTTGCCATTATACCATCAAATGTACGTAACATATCCCTTAGTATATGAGTACAACATGGCGGTGTGGCTGTCGCATCCGAAGCATAATTCGTCCTTTGTGTATTATCACATAATTCAATATCAGATGAACATTGAAAATCTATACATTGACTCATATCTGAATATTTATCATTATACCATGATGATGGACGATTTATTGAAGTTTGTATTGGGTCACTTGGATAATTTGATATATCTATAAGTGGATACTTTTCTATGGCTGTTGAGGATTCCGAGTCTGAATCATCAGTAGAGCTATCTTCTAACTTGTCGACAAGTTGTATTCTTGTGCCTAGATCATCAATCTCCTCCTCCTTCTCATATGATATAGATGTCTGAGTTTTCGGGGAAACCCCGATGTTACTTCTATGAAAGGTTGTGTATGTGAAAGCACATAATGCTAACGCTAGGATGAAATTTCGTCTGCTTGGTGTTGTTGCTGGTGATCTGTTCGTGGACAGTCTAGATGAGTAGGTTGTTGACATGGTGTATTATCGGTATTAATATAGTAGTAAGTACTAACGCAAATAAACCACACTAAAACTGAAGCCATTGCAATGAAGTGAAGTTCAGAAGTTGTGGGGGTATCCTTGAGTGTTTTTTTCACGGTGGTCGCTGAGCGAGATCTCTGAGATGATTAGACAGGGTGGCGTTTATATTAGACTGCGGATTGTTGTTGTTGTTATCCTCAAGATTTGTACTCCACTATTGCAATTTATATTAGGCAATTGTTTGAGTTTGTTTGTGTGTTTCCCCGACGATTCACGGGCGTCTTCATTTGAGGATGCAGAAGCCCCTGGGGAGACCCAAGGGGTTTAGCTAAAGCATACAGCTCTGTTTTACAAAAAGTGGGAGCGGTTGTATTGTATTATAGAGTTTAGCGGTCGGTGTGTGGTATGTAGTAATCGATAGGAGTAGGATAGACAGCAGCATCATCATTTTAGATGTATGATCAAAATTATCAGAGACGGCGGCGCTCGCCTACACAACGCTCACCTTCCTCAACTGGCTGCATTGCAAATAACACGAAAGTAAACACAAGTTGCAAATCCTCTTCTCAATATATCAATATCAACTCGTATCCTCACATACCACCATCAAGAAGTGCTGATAATGTATTGAATAGCAGTGGTGTATATTCTGAGTCTAGTGCGGTATCATCTTCTAATAATTTGTCTGATTCAGATGTGAGTTATATGAGACAACATGGTGCATCAACATTATACAATAACAATAGCAGCAATGGATATGGTGCACCAACAACACGTCGACGTCATTTACATCCTACACAAGAAGCATTAAGACCCGTTGGTAGTACTTTTACCGATCCATCATATGCTAACTCTTCTCCAAGAAGCAATATTTCATCATCTACAAAATCACACAAGATAAGTAACACATTTCCAATACCAATAGCAATCCTATTATGGTACCTTTTAGGAGTTATATCAATAGCTACATCCAAGATATTACTATCAAATAATAATGTGCCACCGTTAGTACTAACTGTGCAACAGTTGATTGTTGGTATGACCTTTCTCAGATTATTGTTAGAGTTACAAACTTCTGGTGATGTAGAAAAGGATGTGCAATTTAGAAGAGGCGTGCAACCTGTTCCAATACAGTATAGAGACAGTAGTAATGATAATTCCATGATGAGTAGTTCACCAGAAAAGTGTGAAAGTGGTATGCAAAACAAAGTTAGTCAAAGCAAAGCAACCAACAATATGGGATTACTCAAATCATTATATGCATTAATGAACTCTTCAATATCAACACATATACACAATCAACTATTCCTTGCAGCAATATACTTTGCATTCGGTTTCTTACTAACAAACATTGGTTTCAAGTCGGGTTCAGCTGCATTTGTTGAAACTGTAAAGGCAGCTGAGCCATTTACAAGTGCTTCCGTTGCTGTGCTTTGGGGTATTGAGAGATTGGGCTTAGAGGAAGTTATGAGTCTAATCGGGATTGTTGCTGGTGTTGTACTTTCTACACTTGGTAATCATACAACAGCAACTGGTAGTAGTGGTATCATGTTGAAGTGTTGCATCGTCATGTTATCAAATCTATGCTTCTCCTTTAGAGGTCTGCATCAAAAGTTATTCAGATCGACTCCACAAGGGAATGCAAGTATGATTGATGATTTGAATTTGCAATACAGAATGCAACAAATCGGAGTTATACTACTTATAATACCAGCAGCAGCGGTAGTACTACAAAGCACACTTTTGAGTGAATTCAAACATAATGGAGGCTCTACAATCAAGCATGCATTATATTACATATCAATATCACTCATCAATGGATTAGCATTTACATCCTACAACCTTGCAAGTACATATGTATTAACACGGATATCAGTGGTACATCATGCTGCATTGAATTGCATACGACGTGTCTTTGCCATTATTGTTACATCACTCATATTCGGATTAAGCATTACAATACTTCAAGTGGTCGGTATTGGTTTGGCTGTTGTTGCCTTCTTTTGTTATATACATTTCAAAATGAAGAAGGAAACAAAAGATAAGAAGAAGAAAGAGTTGAGAAAGAAATGGGGTGGTATGATGATGAATGGGAAGAAAGGCTCTTTATTGCCTGGGTGATACTTTACATTTAGTGACTATCAGAGATAGGTTACGAACATATACAATGCTTATGTTAGCCTGATTAGTACATATCCAGAGGATAGTGATATGAGAAATACAACAGAAGACCAAAGATCAGTATCCCGAGCGCAACAAAAGAGCCAACAACACGAGATGCGGATGAAAAGGCAGGGAGATAAGAACAGTCGAGTCCTTGCCACTTGTCCCACACCTTTGTTCGGTCATATGGATTGTACAGAGTAGCACAATCACAGAATCCAGTGTCAAGATCACATACACCATTTGGATATGAACAATTATTCAAGCATTCTTTGTGTTGGCAATACTCTCCGGTGTATCCATCTTTACACATACATTTTGATTGTGGAAACTCAACTATGCAATATCCATTGAAACTGCAGTTATGCTTGCAATCCAATATTGAACAATCTTCGCCAATGTACGGTTCAGCACATTGACACGTGCCAAAGCCGTCACAAATACCTTCAGTTTTTCCAGAGAAGAGCACGAGCTCGTCATCTATTAGATTGCAAGGTACCTTTCGTTCATCGATTGTATCATAACAGCAATGTGTGCATTGTTGATTGCGATTCGCATCATATTCACAAACTGAGCCAGGGCATGTAATATTACTACAATCCATTCCATAATATCCAGGATCGCATTCACAAAAGCCATTAGTACATACACCATGATTAGAACAATTATGAGCACAGTTGTGCATATTGAGCACCCACATATCACTAAGAACGCGAGCTTGATTTAATGATGGATAGGTATCATGAGCTGGTGATGTGTAACTTATACCACCGTGAGTAACGAGCATGTCATGCTTGGCAACGAAGACACTTGCATGGTCTGCTCTGGAAGGTGGATACTTCCACTCGAGTTCTCTGCATCCATCCCATCCCGGTGATTGTCTTCGTGGTTGTGGAATAAAGATACTAGTGTTTGATCTGCCAAATTTTCCATCATCTTTACGGTCTCGAGTCGGCTCTCCCTTTACTGATATACACCACTCCCAGACTTCGAGATTAGTAGTTTCGTTATACTTGACAACCTTTTGACGTGCATACTGTCGAGGAGCGGATGCCGCCTTGGGTGCTATTGGAGTGCCATCGGGAACAGACGATTCTAACCAAATACGATGACCTTTATCGTCATATTCTTCTTGGTACTTTTGACGCAGCTCTTCGACAAACTCTTCAGCATCATTTACAATACCAAAGTATAACGGGTAGTCTGGATCAGGCGTGTAGCCCTTTTGTTCACTAAATGGCAGGATGTCTTGATATTTTAGAGCAAGTGTCGTCTCATTGGAACGACGTAAATCGTTTGGAAATTCAAGCTCAACACAAGATGGGTCATCTTGGACAGCTGCCATATCATCAGTGCAAGTGTCGGGGTACAAGGCATGAACAAACTCCTTCTTTTCAAGCCAACGATTCTCATCGACGAGATAATACCAGGTGTCATTAAAGTGTTCATTGTCACCAAAACCTCCGTGCAGTACAATTATTTCATCAGACAAGGAAATTATATGATCAGTTCGTTGTTGTGGTTTTCTACCAAACGTCTTCTTTCTAGTCCAATATCCAGACTTGAAGTCGTAGAACCAAAGATCATCAAGGTAGAATTGCCAAGTTGGAGTCAGAGCTGTTACTTCTCTTCCCAACTCACGATTACCAAAGGAACTTCCAGCACTTTTGCTTGTTGGGTAAGGATAGTATGTGCTATAGCCACCGTGTAGCCACATTCCGCCACGCTTTTCGTCATAAACAACGGCATGACCACTACGAGCAGATGGCCAGTATATTTCACAGTGTTTATCATTTCTACTCTCCCATGTCAAGCCTGGATTGTCAACACATGTCGTCTTACCTTCTACTTTGTGCCAAGTGCTATTGGAACTCGAGAATGTCCACAAATCATTCAAGTAGCCACCCTTTGGTAGCTCGTTATCACTCTCCCATCGGTTTTCTACATTATTATCATCACTAAAACCGTGCCACAATCGATGTCCACCAAACAAATAGATGGATGAACCATCACTAACCATGCTAAACTCCCACCTGTTGCCGGGTGATATTGTGGACAGGCTTTCAACTTTAGACCACTGAACTGACGGGATATCAAACAACCAGAAATCATCACAGTAGTCGTGACACTCATTGCTATACCCTCCATATACCGCCATGGTAGTTTCATTCAACATTACTGCACCATGACCATACCTCTCACTGGGAGTCTCGCAAACGAGTTCACCATTTTCCTTATTACATCCTCCAAATGTTTTACCGGGATGTAAGATTCTCCATCCGTCATTTGCACAGACCAAGTCTGCATATATTACACAATCAGTATCTAATACCCAAACATCATTGTAATGCACGGCGGCTATGAATATTATTATCAATGACAACATATTAAGTTAGTTTATTACAGTTTTAATCAAGACAAAGAAAAATGGTACTCACCTGGAACAAAGCCACACGCCTCCTCAATCTTGGCTTGTTCATTCTGACTGGTATTGTGAATTAGATGCTCCCACGAATAGGAACATACTTCATTGTCATTTTCCGAGTCGCTTAGTGGTATACAAGTTTCAACTGGTTGACACCTTGGATTGTTTGGGGAGTAGTTGGAAGAAAGCGGCATGTTGTCGTGTGTTTCAAATTCCAATACACCCTCAATTTCTACAAGGTTGAAACGCTTGGGAACATGTGGTCGATGTGAATCATTGCCTCGTCCTGCAAATAGTATAACTTGCGACTCATTATACAGTACAAGTGTGTGTCCTCTTCTATCGAGTTGTTTCCCATCACGTGTCCACAATTGTTTATACTCGTCATTGGACGTGGAGGAGTAAGTCCACTCTTGCCACGCTGCTGTTGGTAGAAGGAGGATGAAGAGAATTATATTGACAATTATAGACGGAAGCATCATTTACTTTTATTATCTTTTGGGTAAAGCTCCGCTGTATGCACTAGAATGAGGTAGTATTGTAGTGAGCTTCTGCTTATTTCAGATTAATCGAGGTAGTGTTGTGCTATTGTTTTTGAGGTGAGGTATGTTTGTATTGTACCTACGTACAAAATAGACTCGCAACTCATTTTCATTTTTTAGCTTGAACACTCGCATCTAATTTTACCGCGGTTCACGTCATCTAGCAACCTTGGCCTTCTTCTTCTTTATAGCCAATGTGCTGATCGTGGCGGATCGAAGCTACCTACGTTGAAATTAATTTATACTTATTATATCATTGGCCACCCACTTCTTCATAACCGAAGTGTGGATCTTGTTAGATCGAAGCCACCTACATAAAATTAATCATCTACGGCGACCGGCATTGTCATTATCAAAGAATTAGCAAATCAATCATGGCATCCAATAGAGAGTTATACAATGCTATAGAAGAAAGGGACAGGCATATTAATTTAATTGAGCAAGATCTTACAGAATTGGAGGCGGAAAACGATAAACAGCAAGACGAACTCATTTCGTATAGAGATGAGCTAGCAAACCTCCAAGTACTGCTCAAGCAAACACAAGTAGACAATGGCACACTCGTTCACGAAAGGTCACAATTACAAGAGCAAGTTCATACGCAGAAATCTCAACTAGATAGTCAAAAGAATATCATTGCCGCTGCCTCTAAAGAACGAGAAGATGCCAAGAAAATACAGAGAGATTGTACTCAATCAATGCATAGGCTTGAGATGGAAAACTCTCGATTAACTGCCACATTATTAGAATTAGAAGAGAATGAAGACATATTAGTTAATGAGATTGACACACTTGCTACTGAGAAGTCTAAATATCAAGGGCAGAGTGAAGAGCTAGCAGCCAAGTGTGATGCATTGTATGCTGACATACATGAGAAAACTCTCCAGATTGAAGAGACATTAAATGAACGAGAAAAGGCAGAGAACACTCTAGAAAGAGAACGTGAAGTCTATACCCGTGAAGCAGAGGAAGCTAAACAAAAGGAGGCGGTTGCAAGTTTGGAATGTGCTAGATTATCGACAGAGTTGGCACACGAACGTTCGAAACAGCGAGAGTTTGAGTATGTCAAACAAAACCAATCCTTTAAACGCGAGCTTGTCTTTGTGCGGAAAGAGAATGCCAACCTTCATTCATTATATGATCAATGTTTACTCGATAAGAACCTTGCCGAGAAGGATTTAGATAGTGCAATTCAAGCACTTAATCATTCCAAACGACATGCGAAAGAAGAAGTCGCAGCTTCTCTTCGTCAAGAAAAGGTTGCTGCTACTGAAGCAAATACAAAACTTGTGCGGGAAAAGGTCAAACTCGAAGGGATAACAAAGAAATGTCTTGATACTGAAGAGCAGCTTGAAGAGCTACGCTCTCAATTAGAACACGCTGAGGTCAGAAATGCAGAGTATGAGCAAAAGAATGGACTTACACAAGCAATACAGCGTCAAAAACAACTGGAAGCTGATATCAGACGGCGAGATCACGACTTGAAGAAGACCAATCTCAAGCTAGGACAAGAGATTGAAAAATCGAGGGTCTTAGCCAAAGGCATTGAATGGCTCAAAGAAAAGGCTGACCTTGATCCCGAACACAAGTTTGATGATGAGGAGATCAAACTAGCTCTCAAGCGTGAGGATAGTATACTCCAGAGCCACAACGCTGAGTTGTCCCGTCAGATTGAAGCAATTGAAGGTGAGATTTAATCCGTGTGTTTGTTTGTTGTGCTTTACCATATTATACTCACTTATATGTACATTATTACCTACAGATGAACGACTAAAGTTGCTTGCACAGCTAAGAGAACGAGCGATTGATATCGGAGACAAGGGTGCTAGATTCCTAGGGTTAAGCTCTCAACAAGTTGCCCAAGTTACAGAGTTTGCAACTAATCTTCGACAGGGTATTGTTGCTCTGCCTCTCAATGATAGATCAAAGGAGCTGTCTGCGGAGATATCTAGTCTCAAGAGTGATAAGGAAGTGGCTAGACTTGCAATTCAAAGACTTGAACGAGAGCTCGCGGTAAAGGGATCTTCTCCTCGTGAAAGTAGTGAGAGTAACATTCTAAAACAAATACTCGACAATCTAGCGGCCGAGAATCAACGATTGAAAAATGAGATTGGTGTATTAAAGTCTGTTGATACAACAAAAGTAGAAACAAACGCTGCTGATGATGTGGATATTGTCGCCTCTTCGACACTATCTCCATTACTTAGACAACGGGCAAAGGCGGTGCTAGGAGGGCAAGACTTGGTACCTATGCCAGCTGCAGCTGAAGTTCAATTCATTTCTATACTGGATGAATACGAAAGAACTAGCCGAGAACTTGCTTCACTCAAAAGGAGTTTTACCAACATTTCATCTACTGCTAATAACCAGAAGTGTAATGATGATAATAATGCCATTTTAGAATCGACAAACATGGGTGTTGATAAGCAGGATAATGGTGCAAATACAAGTTTGGTAGTTTTGAGTGATGTTCCGACTCAGCATAAGAACGGGGGTAGTAAACAAAACACAATCTCATCAAGTGTGAATAAGGCAATGGAAGATCTTAGACACGAGCGTGATGTGATATCATCACAGCTTCGGCAACTTGTTGAAGACGCCCAGTCAAGTAATCAAATTGAATTAGTATCAGAAGAAGTTACAAAGCTTACAGAGAAGCTCAAATCAATTGAAGACAGACTGAACAACAATAATGGCCAACACGATGCGGCGGTAGTTGTCTTCAGTAGTAGTATAGAACAGCAAGCAGAGTTGAAGAGCGTGAAGCAATCACTATCAAAGACAAAACAGAAACTCTCCAGTTACATTACTGATGTAAAGAAACTTCAAAATGCCATCTACACCATGCAAGATAGTCGTGTTGACTCAGCCAAGGTTGAGTGTTTGAATGATATCATTAAAGAGAAGAATCGGATCATTGACGAGACAAAGCAAAAGTTACATGCTTCAAAACAAATGAACTTGAAGCTAGCTAGAACACATACCTCAACTACTCGCGACCCTTCAAGTGACCGCTCGATCTCGACCAACTCTATCGATAGAGCAATTCTTCGGGTAGCCAACAACAACAACAACAATTATGGATACAGCAATGGTCTATCATCAAGCCGCAATAATAACCTACAGCAACACCTTGAAGAGGCCTCAAGGCTCATCTTTGAAAAAGATCATGTAATTAGTGAGCAAAACTTGACAATAACAGAGTTGGAATCTAAAGTCAAGTCACGTGAACAACTGGTAAAAGAGGCCGAAAGTATGCGACTAGATATATCAACTTTAGTTTCTCAATTGAACGAGGCCGAGTCTGCTGCAAATGGTATTGCCGAGATGAAGACAAGTCATGAAAAGGAGGTCAAATCATTAAAGACCAAGCTGAGCTCATTATCCAAAGAGAAGACCTACAACGAGAGTAAGATCAAGGAACTCAACGATACGGTCGCTAGGACCAAGCGTGTACTGTCAGTTACAAAACAAGGTCGATCCCGAAGTGAACAGAACCTCAAGACTGCAAATGAAGAGACAGAGTCTCTCAAGCTTCAACTGTCCAAGGTTGATGAACAGATGAATGCTTTGCGGAAAGACAAGACTGATGCACAAAACGAGAAACTGCAGGCTACGCGAAGAGCGAGATTGTCTCTAACAAAGCTCAAGGATCTTACTGATAGTACAAAAGGGAATGCCAAATCAACTGAGGAGCTGGAGAAGAGAGTGATGGTCCTCAACAAAACGGTACAAGGCCTAGCAAGTACTAATTCAAAGCTCCGTGGTGAGTTGGCAGCTCACAAGATGACTAAGAAGAGTGTTGAGGACGATGAAGTAGTTCAAGTTTCTCAGCAGCAGATGATTCGTCCTAGTTTTTCAAGAGAAAGACCAGACTCCACTAACTCTCGAGCTAATGCTCTTGAGAGTCAGGTGCAACGATTACAGAGATCTCTTGCTCAAGAGAAGAAACTTGCGTCGGATAGTTCCGCAATGTTGGATAGGTATCAAAAGCGTATAAATTCTTTGGAAAATGCTCTCCGCGACAGTCCGACCACAATTGAAAGTGAAAGCATACAACAACCTAATGATACCCAGAAGGATAAAGAACTACATGAGCAACTATCATCTCTAACAGACGAGAATGAGAATCTAAAACAAAGGATCAAAGACCTTGCTTCAACGTCTGCCGATACTAATATCGGAACCCAATTGAGAAAGCTCAAGGAGGAGAATGCAACTTTGAAGAAAGAGAATGAACGATTATCTCAAATCGATCACTTAGATTTCTTCGAGGAGATTGAGGATTTGAAATACAAGTATAACGAGGCAGTTCGACAGATCAATCAACTAACAAGTGGCTGATACATCTTCCCTCCTCTCAAGGTGCGTTCTGTACTCTAGCAAATATAGGAGTTAACATTAATAAAGACAACAACAGACGGTATTTGTTATTTCCTTCTTTTTATATTATAATATAACAAGGACGAACAGAGCAGGGGGGCGCTCCGCTCGCGTGCCTAGGCCTTGACAGCATAACGCCTCATGGGGAAATGTGTAGTCTTCTTAGATTGCTTTCTTGTCTTCTTTGCCTTCTGTTCCTTGCTCAATGCTCTTCGCATAGCACGAGTCTTCTTCATACGTAAATCCTTACTAATGTACTTGGAACCGGCGGCGGCCTTACGAATACCCTCCTTCTGTTGTTGGTTGTGTACTGTCAAGACACGTGCAATTGACTTTCGTACCTGCTTAATCTTGGCAATTTTAGATGCGGCACCTCCGGTTACCTTGGCAACGTGAAGTTCAGCAAGTTGCTTACGGTTCTCGGCAAGAGTCTTTAGAAGTTCCTCCTTGGGAAGTCCTCGTAGTTCGTATGCCTTGACCATCTTTTAATATGTTATGTGTTTGAAAAGAAAAAGCTGTGTAGATGATATGAGGGAGAGAGATGATAAAGTTAGAAGTGATGATACAAGAAAATATCATGCTACTCCAAACACTCGTCAAAAAAGGTAGCTCAAAACACAGGGATCCGATACTGTGTTCCGATACATTCCCAACCAGGTAAACAATAGCTTTGAAGATGGATATTTCTATCAAGAGCCTATACTTCAAAATATTGACATTATCAGTTCAAGTATTTTGATACCCCTACACAACTCCTATTGCAATAGCCTTTCAATAAGGACGATATATATAGAAATAAATCATCTTATATAGAAGGTATTTCCTGTCTCTAATATCAGGGTATAGAGAGGCACCGACCACCAACCATCATTGCAATGTAACCACTTCACAAGATGTGCTCAATATAGATTTCCGCCGCCACCGCCGCAAGCTGTATAACGACGACACTCTCATAAATAACAATATTCTACCTGCAACTATCAAATAAATACACCGTCGTCGAATTGCCTTAGAGCAAACCTAATACACAGTTCACCTTGATTTTATTATATTAATAAAGGCTAACAATTTTTACCGCTTCTACTATTTTTTTGGATATGTATCTTCGTCCTCAAACGGTCACAGAGCCATCATTATGTAAACTACATAGGTGACTAAATCTAGCCGTTGTGGGGGAGAGTGTCAGATAGAAGAGAAGAGGCAACGGCAGCTGCTGTTATCATGTCCACAGATAGTAGTATCGAGCTTGGGTTGCAAGAGATATGTGTTTGAGTAACTACACTTAAGCGGGCATCGAAACAAGGATCGGGAACAAGCTCATCTTGTGTTAATTTAACGTGTTTAGATTACTCTAAAAGCTTCTACTTCTATTCTTGTTCTATCTATCCCTATCTACTACCAACAGAGTTCTATTCTTGTTCTATCTATCTATCTCAGTCTCTACCATCCACCATAGGATTGATAGGATGCACTAGCTCCACCATATGAGCTCCACGGTCCTGGTTGGATATCATTATTCCGTCCTTTCTCTGTCCATCCCGCCGTGCCTTTGATGCCATAGGCACAACAACCAGCAATTGTACAGTCCTCTAATATAAAGTCACGCCGACTAAAGATACCACGGCTTTGAACATTATTGATCTCAGTGAGTTTCAAATGTACTCTGTCAGAGGCTATGAAGACTCCGTCACTACCACCATAGATTTCACAGTTGAGAATGAGACATTTGCCTTTACATTCACCAATTTCGAGAGCATCGCCTTGTGCACTTGCAGGGCAATGGACATTCACTTCACATAGTGTAATACTTTTATAACTGTTGGAGGTTATATTGACCTGTCCATTAATGATAATATCCACAACCACAACACTATCATTTGAATCTTCATCTTCACCACTTGACTTAATTTCTAGATTGCAATTGAGTTCCGAGTGTATCTTTTTACCCCACAACTTGATTGGTTTGCTAATAACTAGTTTACTAGTAGTAGGTCCGCCTTCAGGCGATTTCTCTCCATATGATTCATCATTATTGAGTATAATAATATCACCAGGACTAGCTTGATCGATTGTTCGTTGGATATCTTCAATAGTATATCCCTCAACTTTATGTTGTGCAAAACGTAATGTATCAGGTGTTACACACTTGTGCTTATGATATAACCAGTCTTCCTTCTGAAAGATGCGCGTTTCACGGTTTATGAAGATGAAGAGAGACGATAGTAACTCAAGTTAGTACATACGACTTGTAAAGACAATCAAATAAAGATACATCAAGGCCAAATGAAGCACTCAGATATCAAATACTTCATACTTATTGAACACATGAATTCATAAGATAAAACAATACTAACGCGGACTTTCCTGACATATCTTTGAACAGTACTTAGTTGTTTTACAACGAGAACATTTGAAGAGTTTATCAATATCGTCACTCGACAATGGTGGAGAATAAGGTGTTTGTTTTCCACATGCTCGATTGTTGCATCTATTCTCATACTTTGACATTGTTATTGTTAGGTAGGTAGGTTGTTTGTACAATTATTTATCACTATATTGAACACAAAATGCCACGCGGTATGTTTGGCCAATAAAGGAAGAACTAATCTACTGACTAATTGATAATGATACGATCAGATCGGCTGAATCTTTTGCAATACAATCGATTAGTAACACTATGTAAAAGGCATAGTGAATGTTGGCAAATGGCTAATCTTTATGTCGGTATCCTTCATAAAAATAATCAGTCTCAATGGGTTGATTGTGTGTTTGAACAATTGCAATAGTTGCATACAGGTACGATACAATACATCTATACAAATGGCATCAAAGGCTGCATCTGCAGCAGCAGCGGCAGCATCTAAATATGGTCCACTCTGGGGTAGAGGATATGAAACATTTCTCAATCGACGTATCCTATCTGTAACTGGCACATCCGATCATGCAACTACCTATCTTCAAGGGTTGGTAACATCTGATTTAACATCTGAACCAACACCACCTCGTGAAGAGAATATGGAAAATGTTCATAACTTGAGTGGTATTGATACCTCGAGTATGGAGAGTAGTAGTAGTAGTGAACCAATAGAAGAGGAAGTTCCAGTTAATTTTACATCAAAAATGAGATCAACATGTTTCTTAGATCATCGGGGTAGGATATTAACTGATGCATTACTTTGGAAACGTACCATCAATAATAATGATAATACAGATAGCAATAAGAAAACTACAGAATATCTAATAGACGTACCCGACAACACTGCCGATTTACTATTTGCACATTTAAAACAACACAAGTTACGTCGGTCTAAAATCAAATTAGTAGATAAGTCGAATGAACTATCTGTACATGCAGTGTATGGTACGTTAAATGCCGAGGGTGCACCTACAGGTTATATGGCAAGTATGGACCCACGTCATCCATCGATGGGTATGAGAATATTATCGGTTGGTGATGAGATTGTTGATACAGATGATGCAGCTGTTGTCAATGTTGATGACTCATCAACAACAACATCATCTTCTTCACCACTTCGAAATAAACGACAACAACATTTTGAAACATTAATGAATAACTTCTTTCCCTCCACACCAGGGACATATTCAGTATTGCGTAAATTGGCAGGTATAGCAGAAGGTTCCGAAATAACATCCAAGACGGCATTAGAATGTAATCAAGAGTTTTTGAATGCTATATCATTTACCAAGGGTTGTTATTTAGGACAAGAATTGACAGCTAGATCACAGTTTACTGGAGTGGTTAGGAAACGTATTGTACCTGTTATGATTGTCGATACTGAGATGGAAGTGCCACGGCCATGGGTTATGGCATCGATGATACAAGATTTGGGAGAGAAGGATGGTGTTGAAAAGATATTTGGTGGTATGAAGACTGTTGGTGAAGATGAGGAGAAGGCGATTAAGCAAGAAGAGCAGAGTTCTAATGATATCAATAGTAGTGAAGATGATAAAGAGAATGAAGAAAAGAAGAATGTGCCAGAGTTAAAGGGTTACATTCCACCACCACTTCCCAAGTTGTCGGCGCCTGGTGCCGGGAGTATAGTATCGATGATGATGGGAACAGTCAATATGTCAGAACCAAAAGTCCATCCAGATGATCAAAGGAGAGCAGAACAAGATGCAGAGAAGTATAAGGAAGAACTGCAAAAGTTACAAACATCTGCAGATCAATTACAATCTGAAGTATCTGAATTAGCAATAGCAGGATCAAGTATCATAGACAAGAAGGATGGTAAGACAATCGGTAAGGTGATTTCTACACCTGCTCCGGGTACTACTGTCATATTAGCACAAATGAGATTAGATCGATTGGGCTTACTTGGCAAGGGTGATAACAAATGGTTAAGAACAAACAAGATATTAATCGGTGATAAAAGTACAAAGGAGTATAGATATTTACCATACCTGCCATTGTGGTGGCCAGATATTGATAGAGCTACTGGAAAAGAAAAGATTGTTGAGAATGAGGATGAAGAGTTGGATGAGTTACCTACCTCAATAGATCTCAACCGAGAGTGTGCTAACAAGGATACCTCTAGACTTGTATTTTAAACTTACAAATCATGATCCAAGCGTCTGCTTGTCGACGCCTTTGCTCATGTCATCAGTAGCCTGTGCCCAACTAACCCAAAGATAACTATGTAAGTGACACACCGGATAAAAAGTTGCCCATGTAAAAAGTGGAGTAAGTAAGATAGTTCGATGAGGATACCACCTCTCATGCGGTATCCTTTGCCGTTTTTCTTGAGATGATATTTGCATGTCAACGATGTATTCAATCAACTTCTAAGCAGTAATCAGCGGCATATATCGAAGCAGACCGAGTAATAATGATGATATGTATGCTATGTTCACGTGCGGGGCGGCGCCGACTAATTTCAGCGGTTCTCGTACTATCGTTCCTTCATACCAAAGCAAATGCAACAATATTAAGCAAAAACGATGTCAACTCAAATAACAAGCAACTGTCTTGCAGCTCATCTACTACCAGTATAATTGCCTCAATACCATCCTCATTTGTTATATTTCTACTCGGCCAATCTATAAATATACGCCGTCAAAAGCAACACCGGGCTGAACAACCGATAACATCAACTAATATTTTGCATGATAGAAGGTCTGCATCAACAAGTTCTGCTTTGCAATTCTGGACACGAAGTGATATTGATGATAACCTCAAGAAACGTGTTGATGGAATGTTATTGTTAGATAATGATGATGCGGTTTATGTTGATCAAGTAGAAGAGGCTGACATTCAACAGATTGAATCTATATTATCAGAGGTATTAATTGATGAGCTAGAATCTGATAGCAGTGAAGTAGTAGTTGCTTCATCAACTGAGGATAATATAGTGGCTAATATCACAGTGCTACAAGAAGAAGATATAATGGTCAGTAGTACTTCAGAGTTGAAACAACGTGTATCATCTATACCCGTTGGTGAATTAGCATCGGCCTTTGGTGAGAGGATAGTTACCTTGGGCTTACTTCCAGGCAAACCATTATTCATGAGACCATTCAAGTTACGTAATGAAATTATAAGTAAAGTTATGGAAGAGAATCCATTAGAAGAATATGAGGATATAGAACACGGTCATATTCATGAACACATAGTTATGGAAGAGGATAAGCCAGATGATCAGGAAAGCAAACCAACATCAAGCAATTATGATGAGAAGCAAAGCAAGAGGAGAAGATTCTTCAGAAGAAACAAAAGACGGAGTGGTGATAAGATAAATACAGGACCATCAAAAGAAGAACTTAATTGCCCCATCATTGTAAAGAATATACAAGAACTACAATCAGCTGTATTGGCAAACAAAATTCCCCTCAAAGACATTGGGTTCAGATTTCCAGCCAAGGGATTAGGTTCCGATGTCATCTTTGGGTTACAACAGAATCAAACTTCAGTCACCCCAACAGAGACGATATTCATACGAGATGATCCAGTAATCAACGGGCCATTATCATCTCTCTTGACATATGATGCAAAACAATCAACAGATCCTAATTCAATATACTATCAACAAGCAATTGAACTATTGAGTCATCATCCAGTTCTATCAATTGTACGGGAACGTGTTGAATCAAAATCAAAACCTGGTGATCGTGGAGAAGATGATACATCTCACCTTGCCTTGGTTATTGAAGGAGGAGGAATGAGAGGGGCTGTCTCGGCAGGAATGGCCGCGGCATTGTCAACATTAGATCTACTTGATGCATTTGATTCAATCCACGGTAGTAGTGCAGGAGCAATTGTTGGGGCATACCTCGTTTCTCGTCAACTCTGTACTGATGTATATACAGACATTATGCCGGCGGCCGGTAGTACATTTGCATCAAAGAGGAGAGGAATGGTGTCCTTTGGTTGGGACTGGTTAGAGTCAAAATTGATATCTACAGCTGACGAAGATGACGCAAGTATTGCTAATGATGATAGTTTTTGTGTTGTAGAAGATGATATCTTTTCAGATGCAGGAGATGACAACGCTACATCCTTTTGGTGTGAAAACGATGTATCAAGTGTGGAACGAGCCATGGGTGAAGGGTCATCTGACAGCTCACAACTTCGTAGATCTTACTCAGACGATCATGGAGTTGTATTTGAATCTATGAACTTTCTTCTATCCAAAACAGCTCGTGGAGTGTCAAAGCCTCTATCCTATGGGGTACAACGCCTTGGACGAGCATTTGACTTTGCTAATTCGATGAGACAATACATGAAGAAGAGACCTGGTATGAATTTAACTTATGTGCTTGATGGCGTTATGGATGAGACACACGGACTAAGACCTTTTGACCTAGCTGCCTTTCGGGCGAATGATAAGAAACAACCGTTATATGTGGTCGCATCAGCTGTAAGCAATGGAGGGAAGGGTGAGATGGAGACAATCGCTTTCAACTCGTGTGATGGGGACTTCTTTGGTACTGCACCTGACGACGAAGAAGAACCAACTTCAAAAGAAAGAGTCAGTTGGTACAGACGAGTTTGGTCGTTATTCTCGTTTGTTCCGTACTCACTCTTTTCGGCTGCTAGACGTTCACTCAGTAGAAGTGCACAAGAAGTGAAACCGCTCATGAAAGATACAATTGAGGCTGAAGCTTTGCCACCAGGAAGTAGTGCAATGTATGGCTTTTCCAATAGACGGAAGATACGGAAATTGCAACGCCCAACAATTGACAAGAAGAATTATGATCCGACAGGACGTTTAAGTGATGAAGGGGGAGGAAAAGATGGTATATTCACATGCTTGGAAGCGTCAATGCTCGTGCCTGCTGCCGCGGGTCCTCCACTGCAACTAATACGGAGCAAGAATAGACACTTGGTAGAGCAACGGAGTCGTTTCCCCATGTTTCGATCAAAAAAAGAGCAACAAAAGAAGAAGGAAATCAATTCACATTTGGCTTATGATGCCTTCTGTTATGAGCCAATACCATATCGTAGTGCAGTTGAGAAAGCTAATGCTACTCACGTGCTTGCTCTCCGAAGTCGACCAGATGGGTGTATCGTTGAATCAAAGCAACACATGTATGAAAAACTTGTGGCTCCAATATACTTTACCAAACATGGAATGAATTCTGTAAGCAAGCTATTTGCAACTGGGGGTAGTCAATATAGATACTTGGAAGATGTCATGATCTTGAATGAGGGACTTGTTCAAGGTATTGCTATGGGTCAAAACATTAGCTCAGATAATGATTCAAGAGGTGTCAAGGTCCCACCTACACAATTATATGCTGGTACTGACAAGGCAAATACATTCCGAGGAACCGAAGATTGGAAACAGGCTCATCTCCTTCCAATCACACTTCCTTTTGATACGCCAGAGCTCCCAACTCTCTCACAAGATAAAGATGAGGTAATGAAGGCTGTCCGGAATGGATACGCCGCGGCATTTGATATATTAGCTCCAATAGCAAGCTTGCCCTTCGACAGTCGAACCATACCTGGAGATAAGGTGGCATCCATTCTATTTCCGGATGGAGAAGATGATATAGCTGTGTTGGACAGGCCTGTTAAAGTCAAGTCTTCGTATATAGGTGAGGATGTAGAAGAAATAAAACGAAGGAGCTTTGCTGCTTGGGTCAGAGGGAAACGAGAGGCAAGGAATCGAGCAAAAGATGAGATTGCATTACACCCTGATGGGTTGTTAGCTCGGCGACAACAGCGAAGAAATAAACAATTCTCTGAAACAGATCAATTCCTTCGAGATGATAGCAACACACTAGAGTATATAGAAACAGAGGCATTACTCGCAGCTCTTCCTGGCTTCAGAGGAGGCAGACTCGATCACATTGCTGATAACCTGCTATCAATATCCAATGAAGATAGACAAGAGGAGAGTCTTGTCAAGTAGAATGGAGTACAATAATATGTAAAATAAAAGATACTCAATACTAGAGGTACGAATCCGAAAACATTGAACATCTAAACTATTTCCTTGTTTACAAACTATGTGAACCTATCTCTTCTCTTGTGACTGTGACCTAATATACATTACCCCAAACTAATCACACACTAAACTTTTACATATTATGATCAAGTTGGTTATGCTGAGCGACGGGATTGGGATAGCCTGGTTGGACAGGATGTTGAGGATAAAAGATCTGCTGCGCCACTGGTAATGCGGCATGATTCATGTGTTCCATTCCTACCATCACATTTGCCGCTTGCAAAACAGGTTCACCAACTTGTTCTCCTCCTAGCATCAAAGCAGCATGCTCATCCATCAACATGGCTTCCTCCAAACCAGTATCTTCCTCCGATCCATTCTTTTGCTTATGTGTAAATATATGTCTTGGGGCTAGATCAAATTCCACACCAAGAAGTCGAGCCCTTCTGGATTCATCCATCCACGGTTCATTGTTTCTGATACCATCTCTCATACGCTTCGCCCAACGACCAAGGTTGTTATAACCAGTATAGAATACAGGAACCTTGGTGTGGCCAAACTCTTTCTTATATTCCATCAAGTGTTTATATCGAGTTTCAAAGTCATCTTGAAGAGAGAATGAAAAGCCAATAGATGCCAACTTATTAATCTGCTCATCTGAGATTTCAGATGTTCGTCATGCCTTATTACCTGTCTGCTTAGCCTTGAACTTACGCCTTTGCAATCCTGCCCAATTAGCCAATTGCTTATATTCCTCAAACCCTTTACGAACAGCGACGTCACAATTACCATGCTTCTGTTTGAACTCTACAAGTTCATTAAACTTTTTATCCCAGTTTTTGTCTAGTACAGTCCTGTCATATGTCTTACGTTTCTGTGACATATCAAAACCGATCGATTGAAGAGCTAAGAATTGTTGTTTCGTCATGGGTGTATTATTGGATGTGGCTTCTCCGTTGAGAATTTCTTTACACCGTAAACGTTGTGTAGCGCACCATTTCGATAATGAGTCGTTATAGTTTCGTGATGGTGCGGTGCTGTGGGAAGGAAGGAGGGGATAATGAAGATGATATGAGTACTTGGTCCTACAAAGAAGTTGTATGATTATGCGCAATACAACACGATATGATACATAAAAAGAGATAACACTATAAACTCACTTTCCAAACTCATTCTTATATCTAACCAACTCATCAAACTTATCCTGCCACTTTTGTGCATTCTTCCCTGATGATGAATTCGTCATTAATGAATCTACTGGATTTTGCTGATTATTCATAGCAGCAGCGGCACTTTTATTAATATTGCCACAATTAAGATTAATATCCACACCTGTTGGTAATCCAGCCATTGGATCGTTATTATAACTACTTCCACCAAAGTGAGTGAATGAGGTACCTACTGTAGTATCTTGCTGTTGTTGTTGAGCAACAGAGGCAGCATACCGTTGTACATCGACTTGTGCTTCAAAGTTTAATGAATGTAATTTGGATATACGATCTAATGATAAATTGTGTTTGTTATCCTTCCGCATACGTTTCCATAATGCTAATTGTGCTTTAGTCCATTTTAATAATGCTGCATAGTTTGGATCTTCTTGTTGTTGTTTGGTAGTTGTTGAGTTGGTAATGGGTAATGTACCGTTATTTTGTGTATAGTATACTTGAAGATTATTAAACATTACATTCCATGCATCAATATTCTTTTGTGTAATTGATGTAGTTGAGGGGTAGAATGGAAAGTTGGGTAGGATTAATGGTTGTGATGGAGGTTGTTTATTCTTGGATTTGTTCTTTGTAGAGTTTGATGTGGAAGTCTTGGCAACTTTTGCAGGCGGGGGTAACATCATATCAGATTCTCCACCTGCTACGGGTGGTGGTAATTGAGGCACAGTAGGCACGGGTAGTGGCACGGGCGGCAATTGCATCATCCAATTATGATTTGATGTAAGTTGTATTGCGACAGTATATCCCCTACGCTTGAAATCTTGTGTCACGCATTTTAAGAATTGTGAATCATCCATACGTTTGAGGTATTTGTCAATATTTCCACTGCTGCTGCTACTACTACTGCCGCTGGTGTTATACTTCTTTCTCTTCTTCTTGGTATCATTGGAGGTTGATGCCACAGTTGGTTTTATTGTTGCCATATCTTCTTGAGGCAAAGAAAGTTCAACGCCTCCACCCTCAAAGGGGCCCGTGGGTTTTAGTGTAGCCATAATTTGAGCCGCATCATCGAGAGTAACATCCTCGCCTTGTGGCACGGCAGGTTGGGCGGCCGCCACCGCTAAGGGATCGGCCGTCAGAGGTTGAATAGGATGATTATCGTTTGTTGACATATTATTATAATTTGTTAGTGATTTCACTGCGGAACAAATTCCTCAGAAAAATTGTTGACAAATGAAATTTTATAGACGTGTTCAAAGACCACCATCAATTGAATATTGTGCCTTTGATTATCAACCTGATAATCGTTGTTATGTAAAAGAGTTATACTATGATATACACGCGTGCTTCCGCCACAATATTGAGAGGTATGTATTGTATATCCTGATTGTCTACATAACTCTACTCGAAATAGGTTTGATCGCCACTCGCCACTGCCACTCTCTCATCTTCACCCTATAATACCTCTATTTCAGTGCCCTCTCGTTGCGTTAGTGATGCTTATATAGCATCAAAAGTATGCCTACCAAGAGGAAGAATGCTGACAGTACATCACCTGCTCATAGCGGTGATAGTGGTAGGGATAAGCTTGCAGATGATAAAAATGACAGAGTAGACGATAGTGATAGCAATGTTGTTGCAATCGATAATGATGCACCATGCAAAAGCAAAAGCGTATCTCACAGTAAGATGAAGAAGACTGGAGGTATTGCAGTTGCATCCAGTAGCAGTGTAGGTGTAGGTCAAAAGAAGAAGAGAGCACGCACATCTAAGAAATCTACAGCTACAACAACTGATGATCAAATGGTAGATGACAACACTAATACTAATTCTATGAAATGTACAACCATGAATGATGATATAACAAAGGTAAAGACTGCAAAACATTGTGCAAAGCAATGGGAATCTCTATTCCAACTCAGAGATAGTCGAAAGACAAGTCTTAAAGGCACATCATCTACAGCTAACACTATCAGCAACAATGCAAATAATAGTACACAAGATGTGTTCAATTTTGAAGATTTAATAATACCACCATCACATGAATTAGTGAACAAAGAAGTTGACATTGGTATACAAAGATGGAAAGATTTAGCAGCACGAGTCATAGTTGAAGAAGATGGACCTACCATTTGTAAAACTGAAGATGGATGTACTACTGACAATATTGATGGTAGTAGTAAGATTACATTGAAAAATGAAGAGTTGTTATTAGATGCAGCCACTTCGGGTGATAAACGAAAACATCGTTTATTGCCGTATAACTTTGATTATATGTGTAAGAAGAAGAATCCATCTAACGATGATAGACCTACTACTACTACAGGAGATGATAATATCATAAGTGGTTCTGCCGACGATGTTGTTGTTAACCAGTATCATCATCGTCCAAAGGTAATATCATTAGTCGACCCTACACAAACATTAGATTATGAAAGTGAGTTATGGAATGTATTCAATTCTATGAAAACATCTACCGAGTTGGAGAGAATATATGCGCTTGGTAGTAACACAAAGAAGAAGAGTTTTGATAATCCAGAGATAGATGATAATACCAGAGATGCAAGTGTAGATAATGAAGAGATATCTCATGGATGCAAACATACACTTGATGTGAAACAGAATTTAGTTGGTTGGATTAAGAAGAATACGAGATTAGATGCACATTCGTTAGGTCGCTTACGAGTTCGAGATTGTCATGCCAATCCAGTAAGCGGTGGAATAGCTTGTCCCGCCAATAGAGATGATCATTCACAACCCAACGATACTGATACTACTCTACAAACAACTGTAAGATTTGAAATACTAAGGCATTCTCAGAATCTTAAACGAGCATCAGGACCGGATGGTAATCGAATGGAAGTAGAATTACATGGATCATGCCATACATTGCTAGATTTACACCGTTTGTTAGTTGAATGTTCATTAAATACAAGTAGTTTGAAAGAAGGAGAAGAAGTAGATGGAGATGTCAATAACAATATCCATCCTGGCGTGTTCTTCATTGAGAATAACTTTTATACTTGTGGAGATGTTGGGGATAGGATAGGAGTAGCTATTAAGAACTGGCTTAGTGACAAGAAATCAGGTGCTATGGAAAAGGAAGATCTATCAAGACATACTACTCCGCGTCAACAGCATTTAGGAATATCAAACAAGATTAATATGATACCAATGTCTGAAATGAAGTTAGAAGATCTTCCACTACGGTTAGGTGTACGGTACTATCACATGCTTGTACCACCACCAACCTCATTACATCTTGGACCAAACAATGTAATAAGCTTGGCCAATGAGTCGGCAGTATATGTCACAGGCATTCATACTCACAAGAGCAAAAAGGCAAGCAACAATTCATCTACAAAACCTTCAATCATCATACATGATACTTGGGCATCATCACAGAGACACACTTGCCTTGCATGTAAATACTTTCTAGCATCAGTAGTGACGGTGAATGATCCACTTACTGATAGCTCACCGCCGAGCTTAGATCCTAAATCCAACAAGGTTCTTATTCAAGGTGTACCACTATGCTCCTCTTGCTATCGAGCATTGCATTATGAACCGGCAAACAATCTTGACCAACCTCAACTAAAACTACGAGCAAGTAGTAAGCCAAGCTTGGTATTTTCAACTGGAGAATATCAAAGAATGGTAACAGCATCATCGTTTACTATACAACAGAAATGAGATTCATACATCTAACAGTCAACTAAAGTACAATATTATTATTCTATCTATCTACTGGCTTTTGATTTAGTGAACATCTGTGCAACCTGTTGAAGTTCTGATACACCTGCTGTATGATCGGGCTGATCCTTCTCTTCGTTTATTGATAAAACAATCGGTTTTGGTGGATTGTGATATCTGAGGCCAAGCTTCTTTGACACCTCAAGGCTGAAAGCAGCAAGATCGGCCTTGCTTTGCAAGATTGGGCCAATGTTTTGCCACATTTCACGATGGGTGGCCACAATTACATACTCTATATAATTGAGCTCCATCTCAACCCTCGTCGCTGTGAATCGACAAGACATATCATTAGTATCCAGATTTAATAAGTGCATACGATGTTGAGCAGGCTGAAGGTCTTACCTCTAAACCCATTAAGTTGTGCCCATTCTCTAGGCCTTGATTTGACAAAGTTCTCAATAGCCGTTTGATATACTTTGATCATCTGGTAAGGAACATCTGCGGCAAACTTCATATAGACATACAGAACGGCTTTTGGGCTTCTCTTGGCGTTGATAATTCTAAGTCTGGCTAGACTGCCATTTGAATAAGTAGCAACTTCATTTGTAGTTGCGAATCGAACAGTTGTAGTGAAGACTGATACATCCTCTACAAACCAAGTACTCGATCCTTCAGCACTAGTATCCTTCTCTGGGTCAGAAATACTAATCTTATCACCGATATCATATGGTCGTCTGACAAAGATCAACAACAGACCCTCAAAGTATTTAGATGATGCACTACCAAACATGAAACTGAAGGAGATGAAGAAAGCCGAGAAAGACAGCAGGGGCTGCCAAAGCTTGAAACCTGTTGCATAGACATTGTAAAAGTACCAATTGGTGAGAGAGGAAAAGAAGAACAATGCGCAGTTGGAAGACACAACATGACAGTACTCACCAAGTATTATGAGCCCGAGGAAGATGATGAGAATATAATACACTGTATTGATTATTGTCTCATATGCATCATCAATCGAGGAAGAATTTGCCAAACTTGCACGGAATACTCGAAGATCACGATAAACGTTGTCTATAGATGACACAAACTCTAGTTTGTTCAGGTAACCCTTTCGGTCTGGTCGGAATACTTTGATCATAGCCTTGACTTTGTCGCGAATTAGCTCCCCATTAGAATCATAGCAGATTTCACTTAATGTTTCAAATGCCAAGAGACCAGCGCTGTTGGGTGCCGCCCGTTTCAACGTCTCATATAACCACTCTGAGCTCTCAACGCACTGACCTCTTGTTCTTGCCTGGCCAAAAGCTGCAGTACAGAAAGAGGCAATGGTTAGTATAGATTCCATCATAACAGTAAAACAATAATAAAGCATGTGAGAGAGTAAGAGATTGCTGGCCTCAGTAGGAAGGCAACAGTATGTTCATCAACATGGTCACTTCTGACGATATATTATTCTGTGTTCATCATAAGCCGAGCAACTCGTATCTCGTGCACATACAAATGTCAATACTCAGAACTCACCTGGTGTGAAGGGGTATGTATCATCCATCATTGCAACAGCCTGGCGGAACTGCAATACATCCTTAATCTTCAACTTTGAAGCAGAATTCGTCTTGATGTCTGGTTCCTCCCACTCTTCTAAGAGTTGCATGATTTCCATCTTTGCGGACGAACTGAAGAGTTTAGAATTATTTGACTGCAACATTCGTTGTGATAAGCTCTTCTTCTTGGTGTGGGATCCAATTCCTATATCTCTTAATGATTTGCCAAACCTACAATAATTAGAGGCAGGAATAAAGAACTTGGTGAGTACATCAACACAATCAAAGCATGTAAGTATATACAAACTGTACATTTTCTCACCCATTATCTAGTTCGTCAAAGCTAAAGGTATTCCCCTTCTGGTCCATTGTATCTTCAGAATCACTGGCGCCTAGTCCAGGGATACCAATTAGACTACTTCTTTTCATTGCATTGGTATAACCATCGCTGATACCTACTCGTGACGTGAGAATATTCTCCTCTAGTTGACGGGCTAAATGAGACACCTGAGAGATCATCAACATTTTGGCCAATATTACTTCAAGCTCTGGGCCGTAATGATAGTAGGATCGTTTTCCAAGTGATGTAGCCAGCCACAACCGCTTGAGGCTAGTCAAAAGGCCTATTAATAGGGCAGCCAATAGAAGTCGAAGGTAGAACTCAGACTCTAGAAATTGGCCAGGGGGGTTGTTTGCATTGAATATATCCAACTTGTCTTGCCAAAACAGCCAATGGTGAGAGAAAGGGTTATTGCCATACAACACACAAAAGTCGGATAGAGACCAGAATGTAAGTACATATGGCCACCCTCTTGCCTGCACCAACATTAGTGTAGCAAACGATCCAATCACTTTCAAGAAAAGAGGCGTTCTCAAAGCCAAAATATCAATTGAGATTACTTCCCCAGTTTTCACACACGCCAAGATTAATGTCTGTCGACAGAAAAAGAGTGCCCACCAACTGAAAGATGCATGTACTGCCGTATTCCAATCGTCCTCTGCAAACGCATCCTCTGTACCTTCTGCAGCCTTATCAGCTGTTGAGCCTGTCATAGGGTTGCCGCAGGCATAAAATAGAATAAAGGCAACAATCAACAAAGGCATCATTATGAAGCAAATATGATGTTTCGCAGCCTTCCAAAACTGAGGCAGTTTTGGCTCGATGAGATCATGGTACCAAATCTTTATACGATACATTGTCTCTGACCGCTTATCCAAGGTTGAAGGTCGTTTTTGTGAGGGAGTATCTTTCTTAGATGAGTCATTTGCATTACCCATCTCTTCGTCCTGAGGCTCATCCTCTTCGATAATGTCTTCAAGATTGGTTTTATCTGCAGTGACATGAACAGGAGGTTTACCATCTGCTTCAGAAGCGGCTTCTTCATGCTGGGCAAGAATATTAACACCAGCAAGGAGATTATTAATGCCACCCTTATCCTTTGTTTGCAGTTTCATGGCAGTGTCAGTTCGTTTATGTAATGACTCATGAAAGTCGTCACCGCTATGCAGGGCAGCAATTTCAGCTAACTCTTCTACCATTGTCTTGGCCGCGATGGTATTACTACGTCGATGTCTAAGTCCAGTAATCGTTGTCGGATCTTTGACAACAGTATCACTCAGTTTAGATTGTTTCTGGGGTGTGTCTTGCCTTGGAGATGTCTCGCCCTTCTTCATTTGTTTCGAAGTGAGTGTGCCTTGACTTAAATCATTCGTCTTCTTACCACCCGAGGTTAATCTGCTAATAAGTGATGGCGACGATGATGCAGCGGCGGTGGCGGCAGCTACAACAGAAGGCAGCTGATTGGTATTTTCTTCGGGAAGTGTGCCATCGATTCGTCCCTGTGTGTCATAACTACTCGTCCATGCACTGTCCTCAAAGATACAATCTCCACTCTTTCGATCGTGTTGCTTTGGACTACCGTCGTGTTCAAAGTTTGCTGTTGTCAAAGCAGATATTGTCTTGTGATGCTGGTTCGGTACAATTTGTGAAGGAATGCTTTCATCTCCCTCTTTCTTGTCATCATCATCTTCTTTGCTCTCTATATTATCATCATTATCTTGGCCATCCTCCAAGTCAGTAACCTGATCAGCAATATCCATTTGATCGTCGGGTTTAGCTGACATACTATGAGCCGCCAGGGCACTAAGAATAGCTTGTTCGGCTTCATCTTCAAACTCGGTATGATCCTTCTTTGGCTTCGTTACCGATACTCCAGACCTTGATGTGAAGGATGAGTTGAGCTTCAATGTTGACAAGAGAGACACACCCGATTTGCTTGGATTATGTCGCTTCTGCACTACCTTCTCAGGAGGAGGCGGTGGTGGAGGGGGGAGGAAATCAGGTGCCGAGCTTCCAAGTATTGGTGCTTCTATATCTTCTTCTTCTTCAACGACATCATCATCTAACAATATTGGTTGCATTAAATCTCCAATCATCAAATCATTATCACCACTGCCACCACCAATATTAACATCTTCTTCATCGTCAGGCAATACTGGCTGTAAGATACCCAAGGTATTGAAAGCAGCCTCCTCTTCGTCCTTATACCTATTATTATTAAGGGAGTCACTCTCACTATGAGATGGTGCAATAAAGTCCCAACTAACACCCCGTTTCCGTGCCGCCGCTGGATTCTTGGGTAGTGGTTTATTGTTATTAGCAGAATTATTACTAGCGGGAGGAGGGAGAACATTAGGAACAGCCACAGCCAACGGAGGTGAGTTATCATCACCAACACCGTCTGAATCCATATTAGGGTCGGTTAGATTCGATAAAAACGACGCATCGCCTGTACTGAATACACGTCGATGACTTGTTGCAATTGCCTTGGGTGGAGGTAAATGAGAGGGTACAACATCCACCATATCTCCACCTGATTGTACATGTCCTGATGAGACTGGTTGCATACCTGCATGATGCGAGGATGCCACGCCTGTATTCAATCCACCACCGCCGCCACCGCCAATTGCCCAACGGGGAGGAAGTGGTGGTCGTTTCTTCTTTGATTGCGCCGTATTCCCCCCTGCAGATGCCACAGTTTGAGGTTGTTGTTGCTGCTGCTGCTGCTGTTGTAGTTGTAGATCAGAAGAACCAAGTCTAGCCCGACTAATACTTCCACCATCTCTTGAGAATAAACTTTGTGATCCAGAAATATTGTGTGAACGATCATGATCAGCATATCCATCATTATCACTACTATGTGCTTTTGATAATGGTGGTGGACTTAGTGTCGTGATTTTACCACTGTGTATTGATTCTGGTGGTGGAGAGTGTGCATTATTATTGTTTAGTGGTGCAGATGAACTTGGACTTATTTCCAATGGACTTATATTCATTTCAACATCTTCAGTATTATTATTGTTGTTGTTATTGCCAGCAGTAGTGTCATTATTACTTTCGCCTTCATTTAATGTATGATGGCTTTGTTCTAATGCTGCCATTTCAGTAACAATATGTAACCCCGAAGGAGATATACCCAAAGGAGTTGAAGACCCTCCTTGATCCGACCTCTGAGGAGATCTATTTCCACCACCTAAACCAGTGGGTGTAGTTTCATTCGAAAAAGTTAACATAATATTCTCCCCATTTAATAATGGCGTGTGTGATGAATCATTCAATCCTGCCGATGAAGATGATAATGTAGGACGTAGTGGTACTGTCATTAATAATTGTTGATTTAATATATGACTTGGATCTATAATATTGTTTTCGGATTGTAATAGTAATGGTGATGAAAAGGCTGACATGTTATTATTACCAATCTCTGGTGGTGGCGGTGGTGGCTGTACTTCTTCTGTATTGGCAGGAGGAGATGTTTCCTTAATACTCTTGTCACCCTCATCATCATCATTATCGTCTTCATCTATTTCTGAAGTATCCCCCATCTCATCTAAGAATTTAGAAAAGGGATCAGTGCTATTGATATTATTGGATGTTGGAGGAGAAGAAGTTGCTACTTCCTTGTTAGATGGAGGAGTAGAAGTGTTTGGGTCTTCGGCATTAACATTGCCAATAAAACCTTCACCGTCACCCTCATTTGTACTTGGTACTGTTGATACAGTATAAGTCTCCATTGTTCTTATGTATCTTTAATCTAACCTTGCTGCATTATAGTACTCTATCCTGTTTGTTATTGCAAAGCAAAGAGAGGATCATAGAAATTAGCAAAGAATAATTGCAATTATAAATGCAAACACCAAACACATCAAAATCTAGCCAGCCGTCATCTCCCGTCATCTCATCCGTCATCTCAACTAATCATATAATCAAAATATAGCCATCCGTCATCTTCAACGGCCATATTATGAACGCCTGCTTCCTTTATACCAACCCCCTTCAAGTTGCAAAGCAAAAAAATGAGATTGTTCTTTCATTCAATGTATCAAAATAAGAACATCATAGCACAAAAAGTAAGCCGATCGGTATACTGTCAATATAACCATTTCATCGCATAAACATTACCATAAGTTTTATGATATTCGGTATATATAAATTTTTTTGTGAAAAACAAAAAGATACACATGATATGAAGGATTAAGACTACTGCACAACCATACCACTTCGACTCCTCATTATTGAAACTGCACATATACGGTGTTGATCTGGTAATAATACTCACCTCAACCCAGGCAATACAAACACTCTATCTATCCTTCAAACACACCTCTGTAGTCTGTAATCTCTAATCTTACGCCCGATTTTTCGGATAGTCACGGATTCACACAAATTAAATTGTACCATATATTGATCGAATCACTATTATGATACTATTCAGCATATCACTTTCCCAATATATTGATATATTGTTATGTTATCAGTGGACAGTGAGAGGTCTCCTCTTTTGTTCATTACTAGAGTAGATGGCACTGCCTGCTTGCGCTTCAAGACAGTAGCTAGGATACACATTACACTTAACTTATCTTTACACTTGCTTCACTATACACTCATTCACCCAAATGGACCAGAACCGTACGAGCTTCCATCATCGCTATCATAATAAGACTCTGAGTCTTCATCATGTCTCTCTTCTTCAGGCATCCTTTCTTCTCTCCACCTCGAATCAAGCTCCTCAAAATCAGGCAAACGTTCGGTCTGTACAGACTCTTGCCCTTCCCAACGTGACTTCAGCTTCTGATAAAAGTCTCCAATGGTGAGTGTTTCAGGCTCTGATTCTTGAATAGAATTGTATGCACTGCAAGCTTGATACATGACCTCTCTTGCCTTTCTCTGATCTGTATCCATATTTCTCATATAAGCTTTGCACTCTGCCCTTGTTTCTAACTTCTTCTCTTTCCTGAGTTCCTCTTCTCTTTCAATTCCAGGATCAGTAGAGAACAGTACTGAATAGGGTAACCCACACGAGATCAAAACATCTAACATAGCCATTTGTACTTTGTATGCCGCCGATGCTCTGAGCCGGCATCTACCACGAGATCCCCCGGCATAAAAAAGATCTTCTTCATCGTAGTCTCCCATCCATTTTGGGTGTGATTCATATTCTGATTCATCAAACAATCTTTGGATTATCATTGGAATATGATCCCTATGATCTATCCATCTGAACTGGAAGCCACAATCATTTACAAGACACTTAATCATATCAGGCATGTTCTTTTGAATACATACCCATGTGAACACTTCTGAAGGAAGTTTGTGATTGTCGTATGTCTTCATTTATTCATCATGTTTGAATTGCATACCAGTGGGCACGTCCATTTTTCCATCAAGTTTTGTAAGTGAGGCTACTACAACATTAGTGTGTCCAAGAATTGCTCCCATTGCCCAAGCTGGGTAGAACAGTTTCCGCTTTCCCCATAGATCCCATCGATCCTTACTTGACTCATCAGGTAAAGGTTCATCGTCTAATGGAAGGAGAGTGTTTATATTGATGCCACTCTTCTTCTTTCCATATCTTCCTTCAAGTATATCCTTCATAACGCCATCCAATCCATACATTACTGAAAACCTCAAGAGATCTTGAAGTGATGAAGTTTTCTTGTTTGCTTTTTCCCTAACATATCGCAATATGTTTTCAAGTAAATCAATAGTTGACATATATCTAGCCTTTCCTGATAGTGCCCTACAAATTTCAGATTCAAGGATTTTATCACTATGAGTATCATTTTCAATATCATAGCTTTCATCTAAAGGAACGGATCCTTCTAACGCTTCCTCAGCTTTTTCACTACCAAGAAATAAATGAATCCAAACTGAACAATCGGGCTTCGGTCCTCCAATTACTCTATTCTGGGGATGGTTATAGACCTTATGTCTTTCATCTCCCATCCTCATACCACTCCTCTGTCCTTCGTTGAATATACTACCCTCTAAATCCGCCTGATCTTTAGCATGACGGATGGCGTTATCAACCACAACTTTTGGAGATATACCAACATGCTCAGTAAATAATTTGTTTATGATTGAGTTTAGATTATCATCGTATGGATTATTAGTATCAAAACTATTACTATATTTTGAAGCATTATTCCTCGCCTCTTGAATTGCAGCGATGACTGATAAATCAAGTGCCTTTCCTCCATTTAGCTGGGTAAGAAGAGATTGCAAATCTGATTTTGAGGAGGGTTCAACGGCATTTAATTTCGCCTTCTTTGAACTCATGATACCTTTAATACTACGCAGCATAAGTATAAAACCACTATTATCTTCTTCCTCTTCCTCTTTTCCTGGGAGAGCTGAGTTGAGAAGAGAGAGTTTGTAGTTTGCAGACTATCTTTTGGCGGCGGTACAATCAATAAGAGCTAAATTCTATGAGAGTATGGCCGGTATCCTATCCAACCCTCCGACGATATTATGAGCAGTCAGGGGGTGATAGAGAGGAGATTATTGTATATATATAATCATAACGGGTTGATATACTACATAATACTGGTAACTAATTCATTTTGAAAGCTCTTTCGGTGGTGTAGCGTTGGCCTTGAATTGATACACTAGCAATTGCACGTTTGGAGAACATAATATTTGCAAATTGCAAAAATACAACCATCAGTATCAACTTTATTTCCTATCAGCCATACAACACAAACAATACTTATCAACAATGTCGACAATCAAGGCGTATAGAAAGATGGCATCGCGCATGTCGCCCAAAATGTCACCAACAACGTTAACCAAACTCCGTAATGATATGGAACAATTAATAACAGGAGCACCTGACTCTGCTTTCTCAATCCCTGAATCACCCCGTGCTGATGCATTCGTTATTAAAAAGCCAGATGGGACATCATCGAATCCACACGAATATAGTAAAGAAGTTGCAAATGATCCAGGTGCCATCGTACGGAGTATGGGCACATCTCGACGTGTGTTCCTCATCAATCCATCACTAACACCTACTGAAATTGATGGCTTATCATACCGTATTCGTACCATGGCGAGTAATTCCGGTATCAATTCAATAGTTGTTGGTAATCCATTAGAAGATGCCGAGAATAATGGTGACATGTCCGAGAATACGACATGCTTACCATCATTCCTTGAAGATGATGCACCCGGTAAAAACATAAAATTAGTTGATAATTCCGGACCGTATGGTAATCGTTCCAGTTTTATTAAAAGTATATTACATGAACGATTTGGTGATGGATTGGGTATGCCATATGTAAGTTCTGGGTATGATGCTAAATCTATATATGATAGTGAAATGTATAAGGATACACAGCGATTAGATTATGAATTAATGAATCCATTGAGAGACTTGGCAGAAAGTTTTAGGGGATCGTATGATGAAACACTTAATAGTAGTGCAAGTAAGGTACCAGTTGTTAGTATGCCACATGGGTTGGTAACTGATGCTGGATACTCATTGTTGATGGGTTCCTATGTCTTGGCTACACATTCAACGGCCTTCAAGATTGTTAATCCAATGCGGGGATTGGCCTTTGATCCTATCGGACTGTCCTACTTGTTACCACGTATTGGATGGGAATTTAATCAAGCATCTGCTGAGCATTCTGTAGCTATTGCAAACATGCTGGCATTATGTGGGTATGAGGCAAATGCTGAGGATATGGTAGCTACAGGACTTGCTACACATTATGTCAGCGGACCATTCAAGCTCAACTTGTTAGAACGGGCATTATCAGATTTGAATTCCTATGAATATCAAGCATTATTCGAAAATGAGAAGAGATTATATGGTGATAAGGAGCCTGCCAAGGATGTTAACGAGCCCTTTAGGAATGTTGCCGTGGCAAATGTCATTCAACATTTGAGTGAATATGACGCCGCTGGTGCCAATGAATATGGTGCCTACTTGAAGGAAGATTTGGATGACGAGTCAGGATTATTCTTGAAGGATAAGGATCCAAGTTTGACAATGCAAGAGGAAAGGATTCAAATGTATGGTGAACTTGTGAGTGAGCTTGTAAGTTGGGGGGCAACATTTAAGGATGTTTTTGCAGAGCCAAGTGTCGAGGGTAAGATGGAAAGGTTGCGTGAGATAGCAGCAAGTAAGGCTGAATATGAGGGCAAGCCAGGCTGTGAAGAGGATGTTGAGGTAGCTGAACAAGCACAATCTCTTGTTGACAAGATGGAACAGCGCAGTCCACTAGCCTTATGTGTCATTAATGAACTGTTACAAAAGGGATTAGATGAGAATGAGACTTTAAAGTCTTGCATGGAGAGAGAAAAGACAAGTCAAATACGTCTATTCTCAAAAGAGGATGGGGATTATCAACGTTGGGCTGAAAGTGGTAAAGGTGTGGGGTTAGTTGAAATGAATCATGGAACGTCTTCATTAATAAAAGACAAGGAAGATTCATTCTCCGGTTGGAAGCATGCAAGTGTCAAGGAGGTGACAATGGATGAAATAAATGAGATTGTGTGGTAGGTGGATAAACAAAACTTATCTCTGAACTACTGATTATCTTATTGATTTTCAGTATTATAGATTACATACTTGCTCTTCTACTCCGTTCTCTATCCGGGGAGGCCATTGACCGTGAGTTCTTTGTTTTAAATCTTTCATGTGATCATGAAGGATATCCACTCTAGCTTCTCCAAGTATATCTTCATGTTGTTTCGAACTGTCTTTCCATGATTCCCAACAACCCTGACAAGTACTTCGTGCTCCCCAACCCAAGAACAAGTTGAGATAATTCAATATACGCTGTCGAGAGATCGATCTGCGTTCATCGTCGCCATTATAATATTTTGACATTAGACGCTCCATACAGACCATGGTCCAGAGAGGCTTTCCTTCAATAGGATCAACTGGTGTTCGCTTTAGAAATCGACTAATGAGTAATATAAACCCTTTAATAACATTTGCATGATATTGTACATTTCCATCAAATTCTGTATGAGATGCAATTGTTTCAACAAATGAACGATGTATGAGTACAAATTTAATATCTGCATATTCCGAGTATGACTGAACAAACTTGTATAGATTTGTAGGATGATTTATCGCTTGCCTATCTTGTGCAATGTCACGGATATCTCTCATCTTAGCCCATGATCCTTGTCGCTTCACTCTATAACTTCTTGTTTCATCAACATGTCCAGCGGGGAAGGATATATCTTCTATGTATACTCTCTTCCTATCATCGTTGGGACATATCTTTCTAAAGAGGTGTCGAATCATTGTTGTATCATCTAGAGATCTAGTTTCACCGTGCAAACCAAACAGGGCTTTTCGTAATCGTCCATTGGCATATTCAACTATGTATGGCTCTCCCTTGTTATCAACTTGTTGCTCGGCTAATGCTTGCAAAATTGGGGTAAACCCGTGATGTATCGATCCCTCAACACCAAGCACATACACGATTTGACAGTTCTCTCTCTTTGCAAAAGGCTGCTTTGATATTCTAAACTCTTCTACTACATCCACGATTTTAATTCTAAATGCCAATGTAAAGATGAGTAGAAGAATTGCAACTATTCGAAGACCATTGAGAGAGAAGAGTCCCAATATCAAATTATTGCTATTATTACGACGACGAGATGGTATGATTTGTTTTTGTTGAGGAGTAGGAAATGTTCTAGTAGAGCTATGCATACCCAATGTTGAGATTGATTCAGCTGCCGTCCAATCATCATCATCATTAAGAGGAGGGTATCTCATCGTAGATTGATGATTGATGGGCTGAGAGCTCCTCATATCATTATGACGAGGATATCTCGAAGTAGATTGATCACCACCGAAGTGATCAATGGAGTCGTCTGCTCTCATCATGGTAGGAAGGGAATCACCACTATAACCTTATTTTACTTGATGACCAATAAATTTGAGGTAAGTTTATGTATAAATACCGCAGTCAAAACATACTAACATACCCTATATCTCTTTCATCTACAACCAAACAAGGTAAATGTCATTATTAACTATGCGTCCGTCATAGATTGTATTGCATACGACGATATGTAGTATGTTGCTCTAAACTATTCAATGCCATTTTGCAATAAAAGAGGTTGTATCTTTTATTCACGGTATCCTAGCCCATTGCCATAACTACTTTCGTATTGTAGTGTTAGTAGTGTTGAAGTGATATTTTGCTACTATATAAAGAAAGCACAGTGTATACCGACAATGAGTTCTGAACTAAAGAAGCGTAAAGTGCCCAATGTCGAGCTCAAAGGGCCGCCTACGGATATGTCTCTCGAGGAAAATAATGATACACAAGATATTTGCAAAGTTTGAAAGTTGTATTAGAACAAAACCAGTTGCAAATGACAAAGATGCAAGCTGAAATTGATGGTATGAAAGATCGTATATCACATATTGATATGTTAGAGAATAAATGCACACATTTTGAGGATAAGTGTACTTCGTTGGAGAAATCAGTAGAAGTATTAATAAAACATTGGAAAAACTCCAATTCTCCAACTGTACCAAAAAGGAGTTATTGGATTGATAAAGGGTACGATAATGACTATATCCAAGATGTCAATAATTTTTTTCTTAGCATAGACCGGAATATATCCAATCTTCACAAAGGTGAAGATACCAACATTGAAATGGGATGGGAAGATGATGGGAACATACTGTTGTATGATGATGTATTTGATGCACATTGGGAAAAGCTTATGGATGCTGTTAAACTTTGCAACCATCGTGAGAATATTTCGCTTTTTGTAGGAAGTATTGAACTGACACCTTATCTTCTTGAGATTTTGAGCAAAGGACTTGAAGTGACAAAGCTTACAAGTCTTTGGTTGAGGAATAACTTACTACCTCATATGAGAGAGGTATTAGAGGGTGTCATTGGAATTGTAAACACGCAACCAAGCATGGCAGATTTCATATGGGATAATCAAGTCATTGGCAATACGAATGATGCAAGCTTTCTCCTTGAATCTATCAAACAGCATCCTTCTATAAATACTGTACGATTTGAGAACAGTTTTGGAGAGGATGTAAATAGTTATGACATGTTGTGCTTACTCATTAGCGGAGACAAACAATTCATTAGTATTGATCTTGACAATAATGACATTACTACTTTGGGCGGTACTCATCTACCAGATTACATTGCATTGAATTCACGTCTCCAAAGACTTCGTTTGGATGGCAATGGGCTTAATGATAATGATGCAACGTTGATTGCCGAGCTTTAAGAAACAACTCTAACCTACGAGTGCTCCACTTGCAAAAGAATGATGGTATTACTGATATTGGTGTTGGTGCCCTCGAAAGAGCAGTATTTGACCCCACGAGTCTCAACTCAGTGGCAGAATGTAACCATACATGTTCGATTGTAATGAGAGCTCACTTTGATGAATTTCAAAATAATGTTTTCAGCAGAGATGCTAATTCGAGATATAACAAGGGGAAGAAGATTTATCATATGCTTTCTTTGAGGCATAAGATAGGGACCAATGTCAAACTCTTGGATGCCGAATTAGGAGATGATTCTCTCATTCTTGTACCTCATGTTTTGGAACGATTACATATATGTTCAGAACAGTTTCGGGTTGTTCATCGCCGATATGTTTATGATATAAGGCCTCTCTCAATCTTCTTTGAACTATTGAAAGGGTGGCATATGCCCGAGCTACATGAGACCAGAAAGAGAAGGGAAGTAATATCGGAAGTAGAAACATCCAAGTATGTTGATTAGATGAGTTGATAGATAAGCTAAACTGCGTTAGACTAATCTGAAGCCACTGTCTATATCATTCCATCCCTTAGATGCCAGAAATGAATCAACAGAAGATGAATCTCTATCTCCCAGTTGCTCACTTATGATATCATAACTTCCCCATAGTCTAAAGCCGCTATCTATTCTATTCCAACCCTTCTTTGTAAATAGTACATCCTCGGGCTGTTGTTCACTGACAAGACCGTAGGCAAACTCATCACGCTTCCATACTTCTGAATTACAGCCGACGAGGATACCACGTACAGCCTTTCTTCTCTTTTCGTATTGACCTACATCCCATTCGAGATGTGCACCATCTCGTAATACCTCTAATGTAAACTTGATATCTTCATCTTCAAACCCAATAGGGCCACCACTAATCATGTTGGTAAGTATCGTATCAATGAGTATGGTATCTGGTGATATCCACCATTTTTGTTTCATCTTGTTGTATAATGAAACTGCACGCTTCGTTGCTGCTCTACTCTTGAGTTGCAGTAGTGCTGATATTAGTGTTGTGAATGTCACAACATCTGGCTTGATGATTGGTATTGATTGTTCGTCGTCCCCTGATCTTGATACTCTTTGTAGAGTTTTGTCCTCTGAATCAAGGGAGGCATGCTTCTTGAACAGCAGAAACGCCAACTGTATCTCATCACATCGACAACAGGCATCCAATAATGCATTAAAGGCAACAACATCCGGTATCAATATACGCTCAAACGCGTCCATGGCTGCATCAATATCAAATTCTCTGCCATATGCCGATATTAATGCTGTGGCAATCTTATTATTTGACAATGATATACCTTTTGCCTTGTCTATTTCACTGCTTATTTGATTATTCAAGTAGTATTCATTAGTAGTACTCTGTCTTCTTCGTGCTTTAGTGGTAGTAAATTCCAAATGTTGGACTAATTCTCGTGCCTCCTTACACCGCGGTGGAGTGCATTTACCTAATCCATCAACAACTAGTGCAACTGTTACAACATTGGGTTGTATATTAAGCTCTTGCATTTCTTGTAATACTGCTAGAACTTCAACAATATTGGATGCATGAGATGATTGCATTGCACCATTACTTTCTGTATTCTTATCGGATAGTAAACCGGAGATGAAGGCATTATATGTTGGTGCCAGTGTATCATCTTTCTCGGAGCTCAATAATGTCTCTGCAGCATAAACTAACATTTTTCTACCCTGTCTTACTTTATTATTCCTTGCCAATGCCCCAACCATACATGTATAGGTATATACATTTGGTTTAACATTCCGTTTTTCCATTATGGACATTACTTGTAAGGCATTTTCTAATTGATTTGATTTTGCATATCCATCTAATAGCTCGGTGTATGCTTCTACATTTGGATGATCTCTTTCTCCTTCTCTTTCTCTTCCTTTGATTGATGAAGAAGTATGATTAGTCAATATACTCTCAGCCAACTCAAATTCCTCAGCAGAAACAGCAGCCTTAACTAATGTATTGGTAGTTATATCGTCCCATAACTTATTACCTTGTATTGTTTTAGATAATTTCATTGCCGATCGTACATCACATTCGTTAGCCATTCCTTTTAATATTGTATTGTATGTTCTTGAATTCGGTGTAAGTAGTGGCCAATATCCTCCCTTGCCATCTCTGCTTCCTTCTCCACTAGAAGTTATACTATCAAACACATCTAACGCCTTATCCAACCTATCACAATTAACATATGCATCCAACACCGTATTAACTAATATAATATCCACAACTACATTATGAAATTTTGCACTTTGTATAGACATTTGTACATTCTTATAATCTTTTAATAATCCATATGCTTTAATTAGTATAGAGTAGGATGTAGGTGAGAGGGGTGGTGCATGGGGTGTACGTTCTTGTAATGCCATTACTCTGTGGGAGGAGTGTAAATCATTCTTTATACTTGTTGTTGTTGTTGTTGCTGTATGGCTATTTGAACTTGAAGTATAAGTCTGTGTCGAAGAGGTGGCATAGGAATGTAATACCATATTGAAATCACGCTCATCCAATGGTTGAATCTTTGGCTCAACCCATACGTGTTGAGTCTGTTGTGAATCATCAGAAGACGATGATAATTTCTTCTTCTTTCTAAAAGTACGCACACCCTTATTAGTTACTAATCGTTGCAATATTCTAAATGCTGCATTACTTGGATTGATCCATTCTCTTCTTTCCTCTCTTTCCTCATTATTAGTAATTGGTTTGGATATGGACAATATTGATCGAGTACTCTTGATAGAAGTAATTTCAATTGACGTTAATGCTCGTAATGCTTTTATATATGTTCCTTTTGGTATTTGATCATATGGCCTTTGTAACTTTACAAACTGTCTATCATTATAGGAGTATTGATTCGAATGTAACTGCAGTGCCAACACCTCCATACCTAAATTAATCCAAGATAATGAATACGGAGCACTAAATGCTTCATTTGTTACCAATCTAAAAGCCGTATCTATTAATGCACTAACTTTAAATTTTATTTGGGAAGTGGGATATGGCTCTGTTGTACAAAATACAGTATAGGAATGTAGTATACTTTTTAGTATTACTATTGGTTGCTCCTGTGATGAGATTGAATTGTTGTTGGTAGTAGATTGGAGATGTGTGTTTAGTTTTGATATTTGTTGGTTTATATCTTGTACTATTGGAAGCTGCTCTACTGATTGTGATTGTTTGTTGATTGTAGTACTGCGCTGCTTTGAGGAGTATAGTTGCATGGCTTTTATCCTAGAAGTTGGCTGTTGGGAGCTGCTTGAAAATAATAATTTGTGCATATGATGTGTTTGTCTAGTGGATACCGATGCTGGCGGAGTCCATCCGAATGCAACGCCGAGTATTGATAGACATATTATCGATATTAGTGTAGGCATTGCTTTTATACGCCCTCGTGGAGGTTTGGATATATATAATGTTGGGTTGGTACTGCAATTACTTATCAAAATTGGAAGAACAATCAATCGACAAGAAGCTTGTCGGTATCTTCTAGTATGCGGCTCATCCATTGTACTGCTATTTCCCGCAAATAAACTGAAGCTTTGTCTATTATAACACCCTATTGAGTCAATATCTAATGAGCTATTCATACTCTCCGCCGTATGACTTGGTCTTCTATTTGCAGTTGTTTTGTTCCACTAAAAATGGTACCATGAGTCAGTAAGCTTGTATCCTATTTTGTTGCAATGGAAGTACAAGAGATACCGCTTGCACAATACGTGACGTGTGAGTTTGTTGTGATGAGTCACCACAACACAAAGAGCTCTTTGGATGATGTGAGGAGGAGAGGGCTCGTGAGGGCAATATTGTTTGCTTTGTGCCTACCTAGATGTATGACGTTTCTTTATTGTTTGGTACTCTGGAAGATTGGTAGATACTATGAGAGAGGGAGAAGGTAGGGAGGTCCAGTAGCTAGTAAAGATAGACGAACATCTAATATACATTTGGACATTAACTTAGTTTTTAGTAGCCGTATTTGCAATTCATATTGGCTAGCCTGCTTGGTGCACATATACTCAATACAGGATTTCTATTGTCATCTAACTCATTCAACCCACGGGGACCGTCTTTTAAACAGATCATTTCATGACGTCTTTACCCCCAATGGCTCAACACTCTACGTTGTGGTTTGATTTGTTCTTGTGACACAACTTTGACAATTGGATTGCTGGGTTTGCTCAGAATATCAGCATACGACGGGCACTGTTTCAGGCCTGGTTTTGGCGTTTCAACAACTTGTGTTTGATACTCATTCTTGTACCATTCGGCAGTTCTACGAATACCCTCGTCGAATGGAACTGTGGCAGCATATCCGAGCAAATCATACGCCTTACTAACATCGGCACAAGTGTACGGCACATCACCGGGTTGGTCGGGCATTACCTTGATAATAGCCTTCTTACCCACATGCTTCTGAACGATGGAGAGGAATTCTGCCAAACTCGTTCCGCTTCCCTTACCCAAATTAAACACCTGATACGAATAAGGACGGTCAATGGCACGAACGACGCCATCAACAATATCATCAATGTAGGTATAATCGCGGCTCGAACTACCATCACCAAACTGTTGTAATTCCTCTCCCCTAGACACACGATCTATGAACTTGAATGGTGCCATATCAGGCCTTCCACGAGGACCGTACACGGTGAAGAAACGAAGTCCTGTAACATTCAGCTTGTACAAATGATGGTATGTATATGCCAATAGTTCACACGCTTTCTTCGATGCGGCATAGGGTGATACGGGATTGTCAACTGATTCATCTTCCGAGAAGAAGGTGGATTTAGATCCACCATACACACTTGAACTAGAGGCGAATACAAAGTTCTTGACACCGAAACGATGACTGAGTTCCATGAGATGTGTCGTTCCGCGAATGTTACTGTAGTAATAAAATGGAGAATGATGAAGAAAAGTTAGAGGATATGTATGAACACACATTAAATAAAACAGTAAAAGCCCAATAGCACATAAACCAACTTACCTGTGAATGTAAACATAAGGGTCCTGAATACTAGGCCTAACCCCAGCCCTAGCAGCCATATGACATACCCACTGTGGACGTTCCTTCTCAAACAATTGCAACATGAATTCCTCATCACAAATATCACCCTTGTAAATCGTTAATCGTTGCTTATCAGGACATAATTCCCGTAATCGACGTAAATTATTCTCCTTAATACGAACGTCATAATAATCATTCATTTCATCAACAATAACGACGGCATCACCACGCTCGAGTAAGTGTGCGGCAGTGGAGGAACCAACAAATCCTGCACCTCCCGTTACCAATACCTTCTTGAAACCCAAGTGAGGTGCAATGGCTAATGCCTTACGTGCCGAACTTGTGGAATCATCATCCAAACTTTCCGAACACATGTCAGATAATCCAACACATGATTCAACATGGGGAGTTAAAGTCTGTGGTACGGGTGACCGGGATCCACTAGTGGAACTACGGAGAGAATCAGAATCCTCATCAAGTGCTGCCAACGATGGCATACTTTCAGCATGGGGGAACGACTTATTGTTATTCATATTGTATACTTATTTAATATGTATAAATGTAAATTTGTCGCGGTGTGGTTGATTAATGTTCTAGGCCTGGTTCCACCTGTTGTGTATGAATTATAATTGCAATTAATAAGAGATGATGTTAGAGACGATTTAATACGAGGAGAAGATTCATCCCTCAATCCCATTTAAGGTGCACGTTACAACAAATAACAACTTACCCTTGACGTGAGATCGTACAAAACCTGTGTATGGAAACGTCTTGACTGTTTTTATGTTGGCGTCTACTCTCGTTATATTCGAGGGTAGGCGACCGTAAGTGGTTTATAGAGTTGTTTATTAAACTATGGAGGTTCGTTGCTATTGACTGTGATGGTCAAATTGCTTGCAGTAAAATGGAAGGTCGATGATGATTCAGCATGCGTGGTCATGTTCTACCCGAATCGGACACGAATCTGACTAAGGTATCCTTCACGACAGGACTAAAAAATATTAAACCCTAAGTCCTAAGTGTCAGTGTTAGTGATGAGGACTAACATGGCGGCCGTACTTCAACGGTGCCACCGCTATGTGGTGTCAAACAGACCGATAAATGCTCTAATACAACTCTCCCGTAAACCTTCATTAGCGGCGGTGAGTGGTGGATACGATTTGCAATTATTTAAGCATAACAACAACCGATCAACTACCACATATCTTATACATCAAACATACTCATCAACATCCTACAATCATCATAAAGTATCAGATGAAGGATCATCTAATACAGATTTACATGCCCTATATCATGATCAAATGAAAGAAATACAATCCGAGAGAGAATCAATATTTGGTAAAGAATCAGAAGATGATCCATCAAATCAAAGTCCTGATTTATCACAAACTGCAAAATCATACTTTACATCATCATTAAATGATGATAGTACACAACAATCATTGCAACAGCCAACCGAAGATACATCAACAACACCACAATTTCGACCGCCTAATTGGAATGCAGAAGAATATGAAGCCGCAGCTGCTGAACGAGATGCATTATATGACTTCTCTGATGAAGAAAAAAGTGCTTGGTCATCAAATAATGGTACCGAGACTTTATCCTCATTACATATGCTTAAGATTCGTGAAATGATACGACAAGCTCCTGATGAGACGTCTGATATTAATACATCGGCAGAGGAATCAGAAACAACAACAACTCAATTCTCACACTTGACACCGCAGGGAGATGGAGTTAGTATGGTAGATGTCGGACATAAAGTATCATCTAGACGAGTTGCCACGGCACGTTCGGTTGTCGTTTTCCCTCCCGAGGTCATGTCGGCCTTTCAAGTGAATAATAATGAAATGGTAGGGACCAAAGGGCCGATATTTGAGACTGCCAAGATTGCTGGAATTATGGGTGCAAAGTAAGTTTATGCTTGTTTATTTTGTGCATATCTTATGCACATCTTATGCATATTATGTATAATGCTAACCGATACAATTGCATTACTACATCATGACAAATAACATAACACCACACATGTATATACAGAAAAACATCAGATCTTATACCATTATGTCATCCCCTACCACTTGATCGGGTAAACATCAACATACAACTCATACACAATCAAGCAATTATAGAATGTGAATGCCGAGTTACATATAAAACTGGAGTAGAAATGGAGGCATTGACTGGTGCATCAATAGCAGCATTAACAATATATGATATGGTAAAAGCTGTGAGTCATAAAGTTGAGATTGGACAAACGATACTTGTGAACAAGAGTGGTGGCAAATCAGATTATAGCTTATGATCACTGTGCCTTAATAATAATAGTATACGATACTATTTGCCAACCTCTCAGTCGTAAAAGATAATATATTTATCATTGTCCTCCTTTTTTAATCGGGGTGCTTTCCCAATGAGAGTTTTGATTTGATTCTCAAATGCATCACGAAATGCTTGTTCACATCCATCTTTTGTTAACCCGTCGAGATATGGCCCATGGTCAATCAGGAACAATTTAAGCGTTCTTTTTGCTAGATTAGAACTTTGCTTACGTAACATCGGGAAGCCTTGTTCTATTCTCCAGACTGATCTTAAAAAAGTAGTTGGAGGAGCTGATGGCACCAAACAAATGTTCTGGATGTTTGTTTTAATAATACTTTTTAGCCCCGAGTGTGACTTCTGCAATATCTAATATACAATAGCTGCTGATTTGCATCAACAACCTAATAAACCCTCCCAAATAATACAACTCACACCATACCATTTACTCAGCCTTCTCCTCAGCAGCCTTCTTCTCTGCTCTTTCCTTAGCATCCGCCTCTAATCCCTCCACACTTAATTCAATACCTGCAACAATACGCTTTAATGTTGGTTTCTTTCCCGTAACTACCACAGTTGCAACAGAAACTGCCACACGTGATCCATCCTCAGCTGTCTCCTCTACTTCTTCAATTGCATATCCTGAAAACTCCTCAGTACCAGATAATACATAACAAGTAACAGCCTGACTCTTTGGATCGCGTTTCGGAGCTCTATCCAAATATGCAACTAAATCAGATGATATATTAGTACCCATATTTGATATTACACGAACTCCCACACGTGTTCCTGGAGCATGTCCCTCTGGACAGAATAATGAATCACTTAAACTTAATGCATCTTTCGTATTCTGTAATGCATCGTCAAATGTATCAAAGTCTAATGTATCACTACCAGCCTCGGGTACTTTACTTCGTTCACTCTTTGCATTAACTTTTAATGGTGATGTTTTTGGTAATTCCAATCCAGCTACCTTCAACTCTAATGGTTTTGTTATACGGAATGCAGATTTTTTAAGTGGTGTTACACCATCTGCATTTAATGCCCAATTGAATATATAATTTTGACCTGGGTATTCATTAGGGAATGCCTCTGGTCCTCCCACACGTGTGATGCTTTCTGGTAGACCTGGTGATGAGGTTTGTATTTGTTGTGCTGCTGCCGCCGCAGAAAATAGACGGTATGTCGGAGCAGTACCTGAGGTAGTAACAAGGCTTCGGGGAGCCTTATTGGCCACTCCTCTTGCTAATAATTGAACAGCTTGCATATCAAATGGATGTCAATAGGTAACACTTTTGCAAAGGCAGGTAAGCGGTAAGAGGTTGTTAGGTTTTCACGTTAAAACCTCCGTAAAGGATAGGGTATCCTCCCCTTTTAAAAATTGCAAGATAGAGTAGGAGATGTTGAGGCAGGCAGTCTTTGAACAACTATTCAGTTGATATGCAACACTAATGGGGGGAAAGCAATGTGGATTTAGTATGCAGACAACAATAACTGTCTTCTGTACTGTAGGCTGGATCATTTCTCCCGAATCTAGAGACATGTTAAGTGTTAAGAAGAGGTAAGAGGTATCCTTTAACAACTCGTGATGTGAATGTCATCGACCTAGCAATCTATTCGATAAGATACTACTTCATACTTAACCAACAATAGCAACAGTTCTATTATAATTCCTTTCTATTAGTGCATTTAGATGAACAGTAGTATATACTATATATTCTATATGTATTGGGGTTCTTGGGGAAGTCAACAATCATTCATGTCAACGTCATCTTCACCACCAGCAGCCATCGTCGAACCAAACATTCTCTGAAGTATCGAAGGAGCAGCGGATGCAGCTTCGGTTCTTCTCTTCAAGCCCTTCCTTGCCAAGTATCCCGACGCACACTTCTCACTTTGCTGTTTAGATATTTCCAAATCTAATTCATCAGCATGTTCACATACAAAGTTCATATGATGTGTAAGCATGGTAAGTTGTCCAATAATTTGAACAGGCGTGGGATTATTGAGAAACTTGACACTCTTGGGAAGTGCATCGAGCTGATCAGATACAATCTTAACAGCTGTGCGTTCTTCAATGGAATCGCCGAAGGAGATTACCTCACGACGTAGTGATGGTCGTGTAGTAGAAGTAGAGGATGGTGGAGATGATGGTGGTACAGATGATGTGATGGCATGTGGTTTCATGGGTGTGTCCCAAGCAGCACTGCCGGGAGAGTCTACCTCCGCTGATGAAAGAGAGGTATCACCCAATGATGAATCATCGGTCGATGCCAAGTCCATATCGGGCACTGAATCATCAAACTTAGATGTTGGTGATACAACATTGGCTGCATTGTCCAATAAGTTATGTGCCTCCTCTAATGAACAAAAATGTTCATTCACCTCATGAGCAAACGCAGCGGCCTTCCAACAGAGTGGTTGGTTGGGGTAGAATTGTTCATATCTTGTCCGAGCTGAAATGACGCGATAGTTTTGTAGGAAGGGTATAAGATTAGGTAGGTATCGTTCAGCTGAGTAGTTTACCCATCCTTCATCTGAGTTTGTAATAATAACAACCTGTAGTATGTCGTGTAGAGTGTAGACAGACGAACAGATGATAGGTTAGAGATGACGGCATATCTTTAAATGACGACGATCATATAATGTGTTCATAAAATAATATCATATTATGCTTACCTCGCCATGCTTCGACGCCGCCTCAAAACATTTTTCTGTACATAATTCAATTTCACGGAATATACTCTTATATTGCTCTGGTAGATCATTAAGATTATCCCCCGGTGCTCGATCAACAAATGATGAAGGGAGGATGGTATCATCCCAATCAAATATAATCATACTACTGCCGTCGGCGGCGTTTGATGAAGTAGGAGGAGACATGATAATAGAGAGATGGAGATGGTGTATGTCGATTATTTATTTATTTATTTATTTATGAACTATTGCAATGCTGCTACGAGTTGCCGTTTATTTTCAAACATTAGCGGCACAAAATATTTGAAAGTGGTAGCTTATTGGATATTTTTTCAAACTTTGTGACATGAATGAGAAAGACTTTAAAAATTAAGACCGATCACGCCATGGAACCTGTGACTGGGTACACGTGACATGACCCCGGTCTGTGAATAGTGAATTTTCCCCGATTTGTAAAGATTTCACCGTCACAGGAAGTCACGTGAGATCCATCACATTAGTCTTTTTACATGATTTGCTAAACGGTAGAAATCGCATTTGATAGAAATTTACTGCCATCAACAACAAGACACACAATACAATACTGAATTGCCGCCAACCATCCGATGCGTCGAAAGACTCACATGTAGGCGGGAGATAACGGTCTGCCGCCAGAGTACTTATTGGTGGAGTAAGGGTAAAGGATATCATCTAATTGGCCGCCACCCTCCCCCTCCTTTTCACCCCCTTTGCATGAGATAAGATTTATTCAATGAGTTATCTTCTTCGGCACTTGCTTCTACTTGCAACAACTCTTCTGATAATATGTTGTTCAACTATAACAATTGCAACTAATGCTAATAATATCAATGATGACGACGATAGTATTGATATGTCTCCCCCCTTCTACGGTGCCAAGCCGCCAAAGAAGCAATATAAAATGCATCGTCGAGGGTGGGAAACATGCAATCGATGTGGCGGTGCTGATAGATTAGGTGCTATCGTTGATGATATTGAAGATGTTCGTTCTATTGATGATAGTGCTGTAACTGAGATACTTGATGCAGTTCGTGCTCAGTAAGTTTTGAATGATATGATGAGTTTTGCAATCACATCATCTCATTGATACATAATCTCATACCATTTGCAATCATCTATACAATATCATCTTACAACTATATATCAGTGGAATCATAGTCATCAAAGGACAGAATCTAACACGTTCTGAACAAGTTGAGTTTACATCTAAACTTGGATCAGTTATAGTCCTCCCGCCGAGTTTTGAGGGTAAAGATCCTGAACCACACCATCCTGCAATTCAACGTGTTACCAACTTTTGGGCGAGTGGGAAGTGGAAGGGTGCAACTGCAAAGTTTGGTGCGTATTGGCATCAGGATGGGCAATTTTGGGTAGCTCCCAAACACAACGTACTTTCTATACTTCATGCACAGGCTACTCCGCCAATAGGAGGAGAGGTAAAGACATGTTTTGTGTATCGGAGTATCATTGTGAAGAGTTTTTATCTGTATATGCTAATATCACGTCCCTGCTTCATAAATGCATATACAGACCGGTTTTGCAGATCTAAGAGGTGAGTTTAGACATATCTTGGGCACATAAATGAGTCGTCATGTCATATGTCCATAACTCCGTTCATATTATACATGCCCAATTAACATGCCCAATATCTATATGATATCACAACATACATAAATGACATCATATTCTCATATATCTCTACTTATACTATCATATTTCCACTTCTACTAAACTACATGTAATAGCTGCAAGAGCAACATTAAGTAAACCATTATTGGAACGAGCCAAGGGTACAAAGATACTCGCAAGTGTTAGAGATATTGCAGATTTTGCCAAAGGGACAGAAGAAGATCTATCTAGATTTCCAAATGCAGAACACGACATTCTTCAGAATCATGCCCTTGATAAAGGGCCAATATTATACTTGGGATCACCGCATATGAAAGTTAATGGATTGGAAACACCAGAAGCTGGGAAGGTATTACTCAATTTGTTATTCGATCATTGTCAGTCCCCAGCTTTTACTTACTATCATGCATGGGATGTCGGCGATGTTGTGATATGGGATAATTCACAAACATTACATCATTCAATGCCATACAATAACGACGGTAGTGTAAAGAGGGAGCTGTATAGAACTCAAGCACGGATGGACTTACCAGAGAAGAAGAAGAATGATAATGAAGAAAGTAGAGATGAGTTGTAGATACAGAAATGTAAACAGTTGTAAAGTTTGTATATAGACATGTATATTGCATACCAAGGCATATCTATTAGTTCATGCAAAGGATAGGAAGGTAGAGTGCAGTAGTACATTCTATCAAATGGTGGTGGTCTGATGACCAGAGCTCAAAATTTGTTGAATTTGCAGAATTCTGCATTGAATGATGTGCTTCTGTCGTCTGTGTGGTAATGCTACCTCTTAGAATTCCTCATTATCCGGTGTGTCGTTGAATAAAGAAGAAGAATCTATTCAATCATATCTTTGAGTATTAATATTGAAAGACTCGTGATATTATAAACTACCAAGATACCTCATCAATATTATTTTACAACACTTACAATAGGTATATATCATCATTGATATCTCTTCTCTTTGAAGAGCAATGCCTCCTTTGACAACAACATCATATTTAACCACCAGTATTGCCGCCGGTGGTATTATTGCATCATTAGCTCTATGGAGTATTCGAAGAAAACAAAAGACTGATGGCAGGTAAGTGATATTTATCTATGAACATGTGAAAGATCTTATAATATTATGTGCGTATTCTTTCATATCCTCTAACATTTATCCTCTTCCTCTCATATAATATCACGGCTACATAATAATATTATACTCTACAAACCATCTTCATATGTATATTATTACTCTGAAACAATTTATAAAACGTAGTGTCACTGCAACATTGCCCTCATGGGCGCTTGCATCACTATCAACATATACATCAAAAACATACAATACTGATGAGGAAATGATGAGTTTAGCGATAGAATTATCAAATCGTAACATATTGGAAGGTACGGGTGGTCCATTTGGTTGTGCCATATTTGAACGTCTCTCTGATGATGATAGTACATCGTCATCAGCAGATAAAGGCAGTTATTGCAAACTAGTTTCAATCGGGATGAATCGAGTAGTACCACTTAATAATTCAACATTGCATGGTGAAATGGTCGCTATACAATTAGCACAGCAAAAGATTGGTAGTTTTACTTTAATGGTTGATAAAGAAGAGAATGATATTTGTACAAAAGTTGATGATGACAGAGGAGATTCAAAAGACGAGACACCTAAGAAGAAGAGACAATTTGAGTTATTCACATCATGTGAGCCTTGTGCAATGTGTCTCGGTGCAACATTATGGAGTGGTGTGTCTCGTATCGTATGCGGTGCTACTAAAGATGATGCACAATCCATTGGCTTTGATGAAGGACCAGTTTATACATCAAGTTATACACATTTGGAAGGTTGCGGTGTTGCCGTGACGAAGAATGTATTGAGAGAGAAAGCTGCTGATGTTTTGAGAAGATATGGAAGTTCTGGATTGATATATAATCGTGATTGATTGGGATAGCTAAGCCATTTCCTCGTTTGTCAAACTCTAGTCTATATGTTAGATTGTATCTCATAATTCATATATTTTTTTCAATTGAAGATATCCCTGAAACGCATTTCATATGGAGTTCCAGCAAAGATTTCCTCAACAAGCGACTTCACATCTTTTACCTCTTCCACCAAATACGAATCACCTGAGAATCTTGACAAGTAATTGCCTAGGCTCTCAGCAAAGACAAGAACTTCAGCAAATCTACCTTCCAATCTGTATGATCCCTTGACGAAAAAGTTTGCCTTTACATATTGTATTAGATCACGTTTCATCTCAAGTGCCTTCAGGTGACGTTTACACTGTCTTAGAAGGGGCTTATCATTTCCAGTGCTTGGTTTGAATCGATCCTGGGCCTCAAGGAGCTTCTTTCTTACAATATCAAATGGTTCCCTTGCATCAATCATGCTCAAAGCTTGAGTTACCAACAGTACACCGCTTGCTTTATGCTTAGCAGCAGTCGTTTCAACTTGTCCTTCGTCAATAGACGAGACAGCTTTAGCAAGCTCGAGATCAGATAGCTTTTTGAATGCAAAGTCAGCTAGGCTCACTCCCCGTGTAGACTTCTTTGAACTACCTGTGACATTCGCTTCAATCAAGAATAGCTGACTCCGAGAACGAGTAAGAGCTGTGTACACCATCATAGCCTCGTCTGCTATTTGAGGATGAGAGATTGTATAATCACAATCATCGAGAATTACCCCAGAAATCTTTTCTCCCGTTGGACTTGTTTGAGTGATGCTGGATGTACTAGATAGCCACCTGAGTACATTACGCCACTGTTCAGCACTACCCCTCTTCTCTATGTACGAGAAGAACCCAATAAGAGCAACCGAGTCAAATTCCAAGCCTTTAGCTTCCCGCACACCAAACACATCATTCTTGACATTCAGTTCACGGAAGAGACTACGGATATTGTGAACCTCTTCGTCAGGTGCGAGAAAAACCACATTTCCGCCTTTGAACACACCCTGATCAGACAAGTCAGACAGTTGTTCAATACGAAGTAGCTTGGGAATCTTGCCATTGATGAGTGCTCTCTCATCAGTCATAGGTATCTTGAAAGACCTTGCAAGGATTCGGCGGACGGCTTGAGCGATGGCCAAATTCTCAGCATGTGTTCGATGATTAGTTTTCAAAGAGATACCCTGCAGGATATCTTTGACGCGACCACTCTTCTCACTAATTTGAGAATAAAAGGTATCATTGACTGTGTTAGGTCGCATTTTGACACCTACCTCTACACTCTGTGCAGGGTCTGTATTCAAGAAAACACTGCGTATATTACTCATTCTGATGAATAGAGCAATATCAAGTTCTGTAAAGTCTTGAGCCTAATTAGAGAAACATTGATAAGTTTGATGACAAGAAGAAAGAAGAGTGACGATATCAATACATAATGATGTCACTCACCTCATCAGCACAAACAAAATCAAAGAAGAAGGGATGAAGAGGACTTCCATCGTCACCAAGGAGACCATATTCACCCATATTATTGACACGATGAGCCCACGACACTAAAGTTGGATCTCTGAAGACATTCGGACCGCAACTCATGATGTAAATCACTCTATCGGCCTCGTCCCAGTATGAGCCATTCACCCTCCAACTTTCATAGTGTTGAAACACATCATAGCAGACTTCTCGTTGCTTATCCGAAAGACCAAATGTAGGTGGTAACGCTAGATATTCATCTCTTGTCAAGGGCATTTTTGTGGCTGCACAAGTCGCATGAGATTTGATTGTAATGATTGCAAACCATACAGTGAGGGGGTCTAATGATTCATTAGACATTTTCTCGAGGGCGATCTTGCTGAGGTAGTACTTCTTTTCCTTCTTTTCGTTCTTTTCTTTTCCCTCATTATGCACACCATTGATAAACTCCTTATAAAATGATGTACCAGATTCACTATCGCAGTCATAACGTACTTTGTCAAAACGGACAAACGATTTGTATTCCGAATCATCGTCTGGGACTACTCGTCTCGCGAGCAATTGCATTAGATCTTCATAGGTGGTAAATGAGACCAAGTCAGCACCATCATCTCTCTTCTCTTTAACAGCCGTTTTCACAATATTAACAAGACGAGAGAGTCGTGATATCATAACTACTTTGCGCGAAGGATCCTCTTGAGCTACCCTCTTGATCATGAGCAGTGTTTTACCAGCTGTCAGAAGAAAGAAGAATTATGTGATTAGACTTTAAGTTAATATACAAACACACTCATTAAACTTTGCTTGAAACTCACTTCCAGCCCCTCCGGAGATTACAGTGCTCATATTCCTTCTATCAGTGGCCAAAGTGGATTCATTTTCCCTAGCTTGCTCTTCACTTGCACGAAATATTGCCCTGTTAACAAGTTCTTCACTGTATACGATCCCTATATGGTAAGACCCAACAAAATAATGAATGTTGTGTGAGCCGAGAGATAAAGAGAAGCACAAGCACAAAACAGCAAGCATACACTCACTTCTTTTCGGCGAGAAAGTGCGATCAAGTCGCAAGATCCTATCAAGATCCCCCTCGTCAATATTGACAACATACAAATCCAATGTGCTAGTTGTCCATATTGATGTAGATTGTAGATCCAACAAGTGCATGTCCCGACCCAGTTTGAGAACGCCAGATCTGGATGGTAAGAATCTATCTTCCACTGCCACTTTATGTCTCATGAATTCCGTGTTGGCAATCAATGTCTTGTACATTGATGCCTGATGATCATCACATACAGCCCACGTCAAAATTCCTATCTGTGTGACTCCATCTACTTCTCCCGATACAAAAGGACTAAACAGAATCACCTTTCCACAGTCCAATGACGATGCAAGCACCTCAAATGTCACGGCTGTACCTACAATCGCTCTTCGATGTACCTTCGTTTGCTGAATATCTGGCCTACGAGCGGCAACAGGCTTTAGCCCTTCTATCAGATTAACAAAGTTGGATGCTATAGCGGTGTTACTGTTGAACAACCACTTCTGAACTTCACCAGATAAAAGGACGACCCTCTGCACTTGATCCATGTTGATGTGTGAACCAGTCAAGCAATCCTCAAAGCATGTATAGCTACGATCACCTGAAACTTCAGGCATCCTTAAATCCTCATCGCTCTCGCATGCTTCAGGGCATTCTAGAAGAGTCTCTGCAGGCAGCGTCGCGGCCTCGGCAACCTTTAAAGTATCATGCCAGTCTGTGGAAGTCTCCGAGTGAACTTGACTGGCGGTTTTCAGCCTATTCAATGCTTCAACCTGTGAGCTTGGCAAACTGCCACCGTGTGATGTAATAAGAGTAGTGATGTTCTCAAACTTCCAGAAAAATGAATAGTCAACTGCCATCAATCTATCTTCATTCATGATATTCGGTTTAGCTCCAAGCTCAAGACAGAGTTTGGCAGTGTCAAAGTCGTTGTTTTGTGCCGAAACTTGTAAGAATGTATGTCCACGAGCATCTTTAGTGTGATCAATGTGAAAGTGCTTATCCTCGAAAGAATTTGATCCTTTAATCTGTTCTATGTCATGTCGTAGCTGTTTCACTGTTGCTGTAGCCTTTTCAATCTGTGGGTTGATTGAATTCACGACTTTCTGCTCTTTCATAATCTTTTTCTTCATACCAGCTACCCTTAGTTTGCCTTCTTCCAACCTTCTATCAATAACCTTAATACCATCCTCTTTCTCCTGCTTCTTTGTTTGGATTGTCTTAGGATCGACTTTAGCATCTCGTAATCTCTTGACCCATTTCTGCTCGATTTCGACTTCTTTCTCCTCATCTTTTTTCAGCTGTTTCTCTAGCTTTCGTATCTTCTCTTCCAGTGCAGATTTGCGGTTCTTCCGGGCCTTTTCCCAACGACCATCATCAATGGTAGACAGCTTCTTTGTCTGCATTGAAATGTCATTCAATATCAATTTCTCACTCTTCTCTTGATGATGCAATCTGTCCTTGAGATTGGTTATTTCATTAGTAATGAAGTCACGTGTCCTATCAATGTTCTCGAGCTCTTGTTGAGATGAGTCCAATCTCTGCAAGTCTTTTATGTGAGCTACTAGTTCTACTTTCTCCTTTTTAAGCGCTCTTACTTTCAAGTTATGTGGATCCTGTTGGAATATTTTTCCAAGTATTCCCTTACTTTCATTTCCTTCAGGCATTGGAATGAGCTGCTGTACATCATCTAACTCAGAAACATCAATCTTTAGAGTTTCAAGGGTGGCAACGTTCTCTCCACTTTTCCGTATATTATCGTTTCCGGTCTGCAAGTAATTTCCCCACCCCTTTATGAGTTCCGAGAGATGGTAAAGACAGGTTTCGATTTGCCCCTTCATATCACCTTCTGCCCCTTTGATTGCATCAACGGCCAAACTCATCCTCGTCTGTTTTGCTCTGCTAGGCCACTTTTCGTCATCTTCAGCTAGTGTTTCAAGCTCTAGGATGCAATCATGTAGTTTTTGTGGAGGGAGCTGAGAAACATCCTCGTGTCCAGTGGCTTCTTCGCTGTAATACAATCGTATTGCACAAGTGGCAAGTGAACATGTGTGAGTGTGAAGTAGGACATTGGAAACGACTAGAAAACACGACCAATTGCAAACTCACAGTATCTCAACTATTCCTTTCAGTGTATCAAGAATTCCCTCCACCTTATCTGCCTTATTAGACCACTTATTCTTCTCCTGTATTTTCTTTTCGAGGTCATCAATTTCATTAACCACATCCAAACGTTGATATCCCAAGTCTGACTTTGTATCCATCTTTCTGCTCATGTCTTCTCTAATCTTGTCCATCTTTTGACGAACTTCATTTAAACTATCATGTAATTGAGTAAACTTATCTCCCTCGCCGGAAACCTTCCAATCTCTCCCGTTAGTATGCATGTCAAGCTTGAGTAATTTGTCATATACACTTAATTCTAGCTTGGAAAGCACTTCATCATTGGTTGGATCGGATTGAATGCATTCATTGAGCTTTGCAGACGCCTCTTTTACATCATCAATGAGTTTAACATGAGTATTCTCCGAGATATCACTCTTCATTTTCTTGATAGTGGTTGAAATTTCATCTCGAGCGTCTGCCCTGGCTTTCTTGTTACTCTCATGAGTCTCGCGTTTCTCAACCTCTTGAGAAGATAAATATTTGCCAGTTTCACTGTGTAGGAAGATATAGATGATATGGACATAAGCGTTGAGACATGAACGGCAATATTGATTTGTAAATAAATGAATGCATATCTCTCACATGTCAGTCAACTCTTTATTCAGATTGACCCTGTATTTTTTCAGATCTTCTGACTTTTTAGGCCATTCCTAAGAAGGTGTTGATGGAAGGGCATGGTATGTTCGTGAGTAAGATAAAGAGTATGAACAAAATGCATATGACTCAATATAGTTAAGACGGGATTACTTGAACCTACCTTGGCAAACTTTTCCTCTTCATCAGTAAACTTCTTTAGTTTCTTTTCTAGCTCTTTCTTCTCTTCCGTCAATCTTTGATCAATGATAAGACCTTCTTTTATTTGACACTCGAGTTGGAGCAGTTTTCTACCCTTTTCCAATGTATTCATATTATGTAGGAGAGCAAATATTGGGGATACATATATACTAGAACTTGTTTCTTCCGGTGATGACTTCATGTATTTTGCGAGCCTTGTGTTCTTCAGCACGAATTCCTCCTTTCGATGAGGCTTAGTGACGTTTGAAGTGACTTTCTTTGGTTGGCCCTTGACTTTGTGCCTATTCAAATTCAAATTCTCTATAGATGCAAGAGCTGCTGACTTCTTGTTAGTTGAAATTGGTGGAGAGTTCCCGATAGATAAAGTGACGGTGGCCTTCTTAGCCTTTGGCTGGGTGAATCGACTTGTAGTAGAAGATATGGTAGCTTGTTTCATAGCATCCAGCTGCCTCTGCTTCTCCGCCTTTGCTTTTTGTCTCTCCTCTTCTTTTTGTTTTGCCTTGGCTTCTCTCTCTTCCTTCCGTTTCAGTTTCTTCTCTTCACTAGCTCTCTTCTTTAACTCCTTCTCTTGCTCCAATCTGTCAGCAGATGCCTTTCTAGTCTGTTCCTCTTGCTGCTTGCGTTGTTTTGCAGCAGCACGTGTCTGCTCTACATCAGCCTGAATAGCCATCCAACGTTCTTCTTCCTTTGCTCGTTGTTTGTCATTTTCTTCTTCCACGTTGCCGAATCCTGGTGGTGGAGGGTATACAAGCTTCTTCATATCACGCTCTTGATTAGTTTCAGCCTTTGTATTACGTGGCACTATTTTCACCTGCTCCTGTTTCAGTTTATCCTCTTCGTGCCGCTGTTTTGCGTCTGCAAGCTTATCTAATGCTGCCTGTTGTTGGGCCTGTATGGCTAACACTCGTCGCTCATCTTCTTTGACCTTTGTAGCAGCAGCATCATTCACCACATCGGACTGCTTTGTTAATCTCTTACCCTTCTTCTTTTCGTCTCTGTGATTGACTTTTGCAGCGGCACTACTTGGTTTAATTTGACTATGAGATGCATCTAATGGGGCACCCCGTGTCGTCTCATCTTGTGTATCTACATCTGTCATCTTCTTTTTGTCCCCTTCCGTACTATTACTTCTTGCGCAACTGCTAAGAACAAAGCGTCTAAATGCTCCTTTCATGCCAGGTTTAATCCACGCGTGGCCATCACTACCCCTTGCAAGAACATCAATATTTCCATCCCCATCATTAATACACTCGTTAACACATTCCTGCAAATCAGCTATCGTTGTTATGCCCAATTCAGCCTCTAGCCATGTAACGTATGCTGTTGGTGACCCAGTTAGACATTGAGAACGTGAAGCTATCAAATCTTGCAATACTTGTCGAGGATCTTCTCCCTCGACTGAACCCGCTACACTGCCACTATAACTACTCTCTTTTTGCTCTTGAATTGCATCATTAACATCCAATTGGATCTGTTCCATTGTATCAGAGGCAATCTGTGTCTGTGAAGATAATTCATGTAATGCGATATTTATTTTTGTTAAACATTGTAATCCAACATTTACCCTTGTTTGTATATGCATTAATTTAGTTGACACTTTGGCATTCGTATTGTTCAATTGCATTGTTTCCTCCGTAGTTTGATGGATGGTGTGCAATTTAGTTGCAAAATCGTTGATTGAATTTGATAATGACGGTGATGATGTGCCGCTTGTATTGTTGTTGGTACCCCACTTTTTATTGGAGGGTACCTGTCTCACCATCGATCTTCCTTATCTTCTCTTCTACAAATAAGAAGAATTAGGAAATGTGAGAGCTGTAAAAGAAACGAACAATAGATATTGATATGCCGATGATTGCCGCCACTCGCTGGTATTACTTGCTGCCCATGATATAATAATATATAAAATTAAATACATACAAAAATAACAATCATGAATAACAACAATATACTGAAACTGACAACTTGGTCCATCAACAAACATGAACCACAAAACAAATGACAAAAGATTTAAAAAAGAATATAATTGACAATTAAAAACCTGTTAAATGGCTGACGTACCTACTTATATCGTTGTTAACCACTAATTAAAATAATGATAATGGACGATTGTGACGCCATACTTGACTATTGACCTCAGACTTCAGTCAATCTGCTACTAATAACATCAAGAAAAGATTTCTGCATGGATTTTTCTGAACCGGTATCTTATGGTATCCTGAACTCCTATGCGACGTCAAGCTTGTCTGACCATCAAGTGGGGGTATGCCATCATGTAGGTGCTGCAATAGTGGTTGTTTGGCATTGTATGGGTCTATAACAAGTTGATGAACACTCTCAGCATGATTGTAAGTCCTTCCACCATACTTTTACAGCC
>Ga0214477_100019_pt1 | contig 96406 bp, 77 predicted proteins | sample M1_20Mar14CPVII9_FD_165058 | JGI IMG/M metagenome (GOLD analysis project Ga0214477, IMG submission 165058) | Marine eukaryotic communities from Monterey Bay, California, United States - M1_20Mar14CPVII9sort6BwellC16 | ecosystem: Environmental > Aquatic > Marine > Unclassified | place: USA...
ATGGCCAGATTCTGCTCTCATTCCATTCGTTGTAGTAGTAGCCATCAGTAACTTTATTAACACATTGCATCAATATCTGCTGTACTTCTTGTGATTGAACAAGTTCTGATACTCTTTCCCAGTTTGATCCCCAATCATAGTAAACTGGTTCAGTGAAGCGACCATTTGCATCAGGGATAGCAGTTGCAGTTGTTCCCGAAGTTGGACTTTCATAGGGCGATATCTCATCACTAGGATAGCTGTGCCCATAGAGCGGATTGTTCTGACGGACTGAATCAACACCAGAGTTTAGATTTCTCCTAAAAATTTCGCCAGCCAATGGACACAGTCTCTCAATCCGCACTAAGAGATCATACCAATTAACATTATTAAGTGTCGCCAGTTTACCTTTCTGCAGTGCAGATGAATAGTGTTTTTCGGCAAGATTCTTTAATAATGATGAACATTTCGGACCACGAATCATGTTACGCCAGCTACGGCATGTGCCAGCAGCTGCAATAATTTCTGTTGGATCCATGTAACTAAATGATTTGAGGAGAATCTCCTCAGAAAGCACAGATGCACCATCTTCGTTTGACATTATTTATGTTTTTGTATCTGTTGAATATTCCTTTCCCCTGTGTAATGATATATGATATATTGTATGAGAATAATATAAATATAACATGAGACGATATCCCTACCCTCAAATTGCAAACAGCTAATAGCATTACAACAAAACCACCCATAAAAAGACAAAAAGATATACAGACAAGAGTATACCGCACAAACCAACCATAAAATAACAAGAACCCCAATACACATACACATTTCTTATGTTTAAAATGCCAACCCACTACCCTCAAATTTCTTGGCTCGATATGGTCGGTAATATTATGCATAAGATACGTATCAAATTCTACAAGCTCCCTCCCAAACTAAATCGAATAAAAAAAATACACTCTTAAAACATCTTACCTGATGCTGACAGAGATATTATAATGGACAGAGTCGCCTCAGATAGAAGCCGTAGGGATAAGTATATTTGTAGACAAGTATCGTACCTAAGCAGCCAGCAGAGGGACAGGGGAATATATTTTTAGCGATAGAACGGTCATTCCCCGTAAAACATCACATACACTTCCACACCCCTCACCTCTCTTTTTGAGCCTGCCTCTATTCTATATACTCCAGCTGTTCTAAAGAAGATGTTATTATTTACTAGCCAGGAACCTTTGATCCATCTAAGTGTGCCAACTTGCAGTGTCTCCAGCATTGTGAGCAATGGGCATCTCCGTCTCCATCCGCCTGTTTTTTGATGTTGACCACAGAGACTGCGGATTAATCACAGAGCGAGGATTCTCTCCAACCAATCTCTTTGCATATTCAACCATAAATTTAGTCCCTTTCTAATGTAAACAGGGCCAAAAGTGTCCAGTCCGGGAATCGAACCCGGTGCAAAGGCTATGTCACATGCTGGGTGCTATTTACGAAGTACGAACTAGACCAATTGCCATCGGCCAAAATACATTATGAGAACCAAACATGCAATTGGACTCCTACAACCCATCACAAATCAACTACATAAACCACACATCATCTCTAGCTCAAATCAATATATGGGCAGTGCTCTAAGAGAGTAGGCAAAGTGCTGAGCAATTGTATATTTAGAGTACTTATACGAGAAACCTTCTTCTTTTGTACATGTAAGCAAACGCTTCTAGCAAGAGGATACCACTAAGTATACCCAATCAATATCGTATTATCATATTAGATAGGTAAGCATCAGTGGTGCTGGGTGTGAGATACGTACAGACAGAGAGGAACAATAGAAGGTATAGAGAGAGGAGCACAAGATAGGGACAAGAGAGATCGTCGCAACACATAAACATTAGATAAAAAGTAAATCATGGTACCTAAGATTGCAAGGGTATCTTCATAAATTATATCTGGGTCAAAAATTGCCTAGCTGTTTTGAGAAGATGGCCAAAAACAGAGAGTGAGCTGGAAATGAAGAATTTTTCCTGATATGAGGCATGAAAATGAAATCTGCCCACATGTGGCTGTAAAAGCATGGTGGAGGGACTTAGAGTCATGCTAGAGGTGTACATCAATTTGTTATACACCCATACAATGCAAAACAACCACTATTGCAGCACCTACATGATGGCATACCCCCACTTGATGGCCAAACATTGCCTGACCATCAGCAGAAAATCCTGATCTGAGGCATGAAACCTGCCAACATTTGGCTGTAAAAGTGTGGTGGAGGGACTTACACTCATACTTAGAGTGTTCATCAACTTGTTATACACCCATACAATGCCAAACAACCACTATTGCAGCACCTACATGGTGGCATACCCCCACTTGATGGCCAAACATTGCCTGACAGTCGGCAGAAAATCGAGATTTTTTCCTGATCTGAGGCAGTCCTGAAGTTGGCGCCTGGAAATTGAGATTTTTTCCTGATCTGAGGCATGAAACCCACCAACATGTGGCTGTAAAAGTGTGGTGGAGGGACTTACACTCATACTTAGAGTATTCATCAACTTGTTATACACCCGTACAATGCCAAACAACCACTATTGCAGCACCTACAGGATGTCATACCCCCACTATCAGTATATGTGTACCTGGTCTTACCCTCTCTTGATGGTAAAGTGTCGCCTGAAAGTAGGTTGAGGTCATTCATCCTCAAGTGTTGGTTGTGATATTCCATATTTATCCTGTTTCTACTTCATTTGACTTACTAATTAAGTTCATATAACACGAAACATATATCTTATTTTGTTATTCATTATTGAACAACTACCCCACACCCATAATATTATCTAAACCCTAACATCATCCTTGAGTATCCAAGTAGGACTATTGGTAACCTCAATACAACTTTGCTTCAATGTAGTTGCATTGAAACCTTTGATACGATTCTTTTCCCATTCAATATCATAACAATCATCCTCTGACCATACTGTTCTACCTACCCAATGTGTAGCGGTTAAGTTGAAACCCTGATCTTTGAATGATTGATACATCATGGCAGCTGCTTGTATATCGGGACGGTAATGTCCTGAACTAAAGTTAATTCCCCATACTGCACCATCTTCATTAAAGTATGCCTTACCACCACTCAATGCCGGTAGTCCATCTAACAAACCAGTATGTTTCGCGGCATGATACTTCTCGTGATCCCACCCGTGATGATCACTATGTGCACCTGAATCATCTTCAACAATATACCACTGTTCATTCAAATCCCACATGTATAAATGTGGATCATCCATATATGTCGAAGGCACTAACTCATCATCAGCTACATATCTCCATATTAACTTTGTATTATCTTCCGATGGTGTTATATAGACTTCATGTGACTTACGTTCCTCTTCACTAAAGTAATGCACTGTCTTTTCATTGAATTTTTCTTTAATACAACCCTTTTGATGATAATCTTGAAATTTAAATCTCGTTGGATCATGCTTGTCTTTTTCCAAGTTTTGTTCAATTAGAAACTTTCCTGCACCAAAGTCTTTAATGCAGGAGGAGTAAATAGGACAGTGATAAGAAAGTGTTTTGTTAGCAAAAACACAACACAAGATGTGCACAACAAACCTTAGTCTTTACTCTTGCTCAACATAGTAAACACACACAAAACTTACCCAACCAATCCATAAAGTGTGCCCCGCTAAAAGGCACTTCATTCCTCCATGCATTATAATATATAGCAAAACAATCACCACGACGATGCCCTCGTGGATCAATAGTTTCCATAAAGGCACTTGCTCGAGATTCAAAACGATCATGTGCCGTTGGTATACTAATACTACCCACTGGTCCTGCATATTTTTTTAATGTATGTTCAATATAGGATTCTTCCGATTCTAATGTTATTGGCTTAGTATACCATGTTTGTGACTTGTATGTAAAGGTTGGTGCTGTTTCTAAATCTAAATGTTCCCATAATATGTCTTCTGGTAATATATCCTTTTGTAAAGGAACTAAACTTAGTAACTTATCATCACCTTCATTTGTTGTTGTTGTGGGAAAGTTATGTACAATCGGTTTATTATCCTCGGTACAACTTATACTAACAACATCACCATTATCATCATTGGGACGTAAACTTAGAAACATCCGAGTGCGATAGACAGGCATATCAATAAAGTAATAATGCGGTGGTGCATTATCAACTCTTAAGAATCCCAATCCACTCGTCATTACTATCTTACCATCCTCGTCTATTGATAGTAGTTTATCATTTAGTTCTTTATGTGGAGAGGCTACTAAGTCAATCTTTGGTTCGGCGTTCCATGTTATATCGTATGTTGATTGGGAACATTTGGATGTTGTTAGTAGTATATCATCTCGTATTAACATCCCCTTACATTCATCTTCGTTGGGGTTGGAATCGGTAGAATCTTGTTTGTGTAATGTTAGAAAGAGTTCGGTTGCACATTCTGGTATAGTAAGTTTGTCAACATCGACTGCTTTACCGAATGTTTCTGTATCAATGTCAATAGTAGCAGTAGTGTCGTCTTCACTAACTACTTGTGGCTGTTTCATAGCCTTACTATTACTACCAACATTAACCTTCATTGCCTTACTATCAATACCATCTCTTTTACTATAATCAATCTTGGTATCAAATCCACGCAATAATGTTGTACTACTATCCTTTACCTTTTTATTATTACTTTCAGGTCTATGAACAGTGACATTGATCTCAATACGAGAGCCTACAATCATACCCTGATAGAATAAGAAACAGACAACGAGGAGCATTAATGGTATTGTACATGTTGTTAGTGTTATTGATGATGAGGAGGTTATAGTGGATGGCATCATAATTATTATAAATAACTTTTAATAAGATATCCAGTACGGTTCTAATATTATTGTCACCTATTGATTCCGAACAAGTATAATTGTAGGTACTCGTGTATTGTATCGTTATATATTAAACCTACGTTGAAGAAGAGGCGGAGAAGGTTGGTCGAACTTTTTTATTGCAATGACTCTGATTATATTATTTAATATATCACCACGCGATATAGCTGTGAGACTCTGAACCGAATAAACTATATTAATTGCAATTAATCCACGGACTCATATTATGCTGAAGTATACTACGTTTAATAAGCGAGCAAGCAGCAAGTCAGTAATTCATTTTTATGTCGAGTTGCCTTCCAATTTTTCCCAAGCTATTTTCGATGTGACTCTTTATGTCACCAATAAAATGCCATCTAAAAAAGATTAGAAGGTACGATATGTTTTGAGTATATTGATTGGTTGATGGGTTGTTAGGAGCTTATTCTACTTATTGTGTATGATGATTCGATAAGTGCAATCAATTATTATAGTATATGTAGACAGTAGATATCACATAGAAATATATATCACACGCACAAACTATTATTTTATATCATGCAACAACAACAACAAACACATACCAAAGGATCAGTCCGACATGCCGAGAAGCGACGTAATGGAACATGTCAATTTGCTAATCGTATAGCACGTAAATCACTTGATATATATGAACAGACTGTATCAAAATCATATAGAGATGTTAATAAACAAACATGTGTTGCTTCGATTGTTGCTCGTTTTCATAATGATAATGATAATGGATTGATATCATCGTCATCTCAGAATATTGCAAATAGTATTAATGAATCAGGAGCTGATATATCAAATGACAATCTACAAGTAATGGGGTTAGGAGTTGGCACAAAGTTCTTGTCTCATGATGTTCTATACAAAGAACAACTCCTTGGTAGTACATCTGATAATAAAGATGAAGAGAGTTATGGCAAACGGATACGAGATTGTCATGCGGAGGTACTTGCACGACGAGCATTTCGACGTCAAGTTTCATTAGAGATATTGTCTGATTTGCAATCAATATCTCATAACACTCAAAGTACAACATCAGATTCTAAGGAAGAAGGTATAGCAAAGAACAAGTATATACCAATATTAGAACGAGTACAAGATTCCGAAACAATACAATATCAACTAAAATCAAACGTCACACTACACTTCTATACAAGTTCAGCACCCTGTGGTAACGCCACATTAAAGAAGTTTACAAAGATGGAGAAGGAAAAGTTTAACGATTCATTAGGACTAGATGAATGGCCAAATCAGAACCATACTCCGATTGCGGCTCATTCACTTAGACTTGGTCAGTTTGCATTATTGGTTAAGAAGGATGGATCTATACAACTTAATGGCGATGACGATGATATAGAGCCATCAACAACAAACAAGAAATGGCCATGTCGAATGAACGATGAATGGTGTCCACCATCATGTTCAATTACAAACTTTAATAAAGGTACTATCCACTCGTGTTCAGATAAACTATGTCGTTGGAATTGTCTTGGAATGCAAGGTTCATTACTAATGCCAATGTTAGATAAACCGTTATATATGACAACATTGACTGTTGGACGGAAGTTTTCACGGGCTATTTGTCAACGAGCTGTTTGTTGTCGTGCAGATGGGTTCAGATCTGGCAGTAGTGATCATGATACTGCTAGCAGTGAAGGAATATTTCATTTAAATCATCCGACTTTGATGGAGACGAATGTGTACATGGACGAATCAGGTAAGCAAGGGTACAGTTAGTGATAGTATTATGCAGTACCCCTTGGTCATGATGTCATCTCATGGAGATAATCTTGTGCTTTTGTAATCTCATAGGAACACATGATATGTCAGATGTAACAACTTTAGGTCGAGATGCAACATTTGATTCAAATCTTTGCTTTGTATGGTGGCCTGACAAAGAATTTGCCGAGTGTCTTGACGGTAATACTGGTCTTAAGATCACAACCGCTGAACATTCTGATTGTAGCAGCTATTCTTTGACCAAGCTGAATATGGAAATCCTATGTACTGCCGGAATTATCGAGCAGGATCAACTGAAGATACCATCGAAGTTGAGTCTCTCCGATGTTCAAAAGTTGAAGAGCATATCTTCACAATATGAATCTGCAAAAGCTGACTTACTTCGGCATAGAGTGTTCAAGCAGTGGAGTTGTAGAGAGTGCTGATATAATCATATATGTACTACTTTAACACACATAAAAACCATATGTCAAAAGAAGGAAATCTCAAGTATAAAACGAAACCTATATATTATATCACTGCCTATTATCTATAGATCGTCTTCCTCCATTTCTTCTTCATCATCCTCAATTTCTTCTTCATCTTCTTCGGCATCATTGTCATCATCATTTGGAACAAAAGATATGTCAAAGTCTTCTACTTCCTCCCAATTACTCCCATCATTCTTCCAATCATTCAATTTCTCTTCCAACCAAGTTCCATGGAATCCTAGCAATGCATAGAGGCCTTCATGAGATGCAGCCGGAGTGTTCTCTTGGTAACATCCCTCAAAAAGAGCCTGAAAACCGAGTAAATCATTCAGAGCACCAGAGCTATGTGTAGACATTGATGTGGCGACAGAAACAAGTTTTTGTTTGGCATAACTGAATGCCTCAATTAGACCGAGCCCTAGAGTATCGACAGATTGCAAGAGTATACGCCGCCATTCTTCACAAAACTTGTCAAAGAATGTCTTAATCTCTTCTTCGGGATATTCATGATTAAACATTTCTCCATCTGCCATAATGAAAGCCCGAGTGATGATAAGCAAATGAAGCATCTTCAAGCTGTGTTCATTAGGAATTGTTGTGTATTCTCGCTCGCCACCATCTTCGTATGAGTCATCATAGAGTAAACAGGCATCTCTCCCATATACAACATGATGACTGAAGTAGGACATCACTGACTGCCAGAAAAGATTCCCGTCATGAGTTCGAGTGAAGCAAAGTCCTCCTCCTCCACTGCCACCAAGAAACATATCAAATGCCTTCTCTTCCATGGATTCGTAATCACCCGGCAGCCAAATGATATGGGCATTCTGAGGAGTAATAGGTATAGGTTGCTGGCGAGAGAAGTATCCATCTTCCTCTTCGGAACGCTCACGTGGCCAGAGGATAAAAGTAAGCCGGCCACCAGATGCCTTCTTTCGTACCTCAGCTCTCTTGACAAACTCCGTTTCAAATGCCTTTTTATATTGTTGACGTTTGATGTGGTCTTGAGTGAGCCTTTCCGTGCTTGTCCAAGTGAAGGAGACAGAGGTCGCACGAGGTTCTTTCTCCTTCTCATCAGTGACATTATCAAGCGGTGCACTAAAATCAGGGTAATGAATGTTTCCGCCAATCTTATCTCGGACAATGTAAGCGTATGAATGGATCTCTTTGTTTCGGTTATGAGTGGCATGTATTCCTACGATCTCACTATGCAAGCCAAGCTTTTCACACATATCGCCGAGTACCTCACCTGTATCTGAATCTTTTGACACATTAGGACATGTTGCCAAAAGCACCAAATCATTCTTGCTCTCCTCTGAACCTGGAAGAGAGCGCCTGCGGTTCATCATACCAGAGGTAAGTTTATCAAAACGTTTAGGTGGTAGTTTTGACAAGAAAGGCTCCCTGTGAAGAGTTCCAAACGCCGGACTTTCATTCTCGAGCCACTTCTTTAATGCATCTAGCTGCTCTCCAAGAGTTTCCTCACTCATCTGATCTGTAACCTCAACCGGTGAATCTTTCCTTAGATATGGCGATGATAGAAATTTAGAAACACTGGATATCCCTGGCTGCTTGTTACGAGCTTCTAATTTCCGACTATTTGCCTCAAACTCTTCCTCTGCCTGAAAAGATGAAAAATGAAGGCTCTCTTCCTCCTCCTCTTGAACAACGGCAAGTTTCAGGAAGCTGTCAATCATGCTTTTATCAACATACAAACATACTTGTAACTTGTCTGGAGCACATGCTAGCAGAATATCTGAAATAATGTCACCCACTTCATCAAGACTCGGGATACCTACATCTCTGGGCCAACTTGTATCAAACGATGGTCGAAGCTCATTCCCTTGACTTTCTTCAACTACCAGTCCTGCCCATGCACACTTTGCATCATGTGTGGCAAACTTACCCGGAAAATACAATACCATGTCACTAGCACCAAAAGTCTTCCATCTCCAAGGATCATCCACAGAAACATCTTCTCTCACCCATCTATCAAAATGACGCCATCGATATGCCATAAAATGCACATCATGACGTTCTTCTACCGACCAGAGGGCACGCCAGAAGAACGAGTGAGGATAACCCATCTGTATCGCTCCTTCCTTATTGAATAAGTATGGACCAAGAATGTCGAGCTGGCGTTGTAAATTGTCATCCTTGTGGAGATTATCAAGATTAATATCAAATTGATCATCCTCATCCTCTCTCTCAACACCGATTTGTTCCTCACTTGTATCACTCTTTGCCTTTTTATTCAGTGGCTCGATATTTGCATCAGCAGCAGGCATTTTCACATCCATATCTTCCTCGACGTCTACATCTTCTCCGGATTGTCCCTCATCCATTGCCATTATATTCCCATCGGCATTGTTTGAATCTTCCAATTGTTGTTCTCCCTGTTCGTCTGCCCTCATATTCACATTCTCCAACCAAGATTGAAACTCATAATACTTTTCCCATTCAGGCATACTACGCCTCTTTTTCTCCTCGGCTTCAGCTGCTGCCATCCTATTTGTAATTGCATTCTGAAGCATATTTTGCAGAAAATTCTGACTACTTTGGCGTCTGCTTTGGCCCTGATTTATATTTATCCCTACCATCAGACTTTCTAAATAGCCTGGTCGGTGCAGAACATCACGTGCCATTTCCTCCCAAGTTTCATTATCTATATTTTGTTCCATATTATTTCCCAGGTTCATATCTGCGCATGGATGTATACAATACTTAAACAAAAAATGATTGCAATGTGATGAGTGATGATATGAACACATAAGATATGTACACAAAAGTCATTGTAGTCCACATGTACAGATGTATCTTTATCTACATATGTATCTTGATATATGATCTCGGGTGACCACTATAATATGAACAATATTGCACTGGTATACTTTACATATACTGAAGGGTTTATTATCTGAAGATGTACCATCATCGCCATCCGTGTGCACCGGATAACTTTTGTAATTGGTATCCTCATACTCAATGATATCAATACGTATAAAATCACAATACCATTAACTACTCACGCACTTCAATACAAACTATGCAATGCTTGACTGATATTATATAATACAACAACTAATTGACGTACAACGAAGTAGTGAAAAGATCCAGTAGGGAAGATACCAAAAGATACTTCTCTACAAGCATGAAAACACCATCCACCAATAAATTTTCTTTCAAAGAACAAAATTAAACCTATCAAGCAATAACAACAATATCATGGCAAAAGGAAAAGGATATAAACTAACCTCCGCCACCGGAGACGGCACACCAAAAACATGTGCATTCTTCTTCTCCGACCAAGGCTGTCGTAATGGAGATGCCTGTAAGTTTTCACATACCCAACAACCAGCAGCAACAACAACTTGCCCATCAGCTACTGCAAGTGTATCAAGCTCATCTGTTTGTAGTTCAGAATCAGACGAGTCGGATGATGGTGAGATTATTGAAAAGAAGGCAGGTGCATATGCTAGTTTGGCTAACGGCGAGGTTGATATCCGTAATCAAGCTCCTGCATGTACCAATCCCTTTCTGACAGCAGTGGCACAACCCACATCAACAACTGCTCAACCAGTTGTAGCACAAAAGCAACCTCCCGTCGAAGAACCCCCAGTTGAAAAGAAGAAGAAGAAACGCAAGAAGAATAAGGAAAGTACTGCCACCCCCGTATCCACTGATGGTGGTAATATTTTTGATCTCGGAAAAGCTGAGAATCAAAACCCCCCCGTACAACAACAAGGCACTGCAGCATCAATCTTGGCATCAGTTGCAGCAGTAGTCGCCCCACCACCCCAAGCCAGTAATAATATGGCTAATAAACAAGAAGCTGCTGCTATTGCTGCGCCCCCTGCTAAGAAGAAGCAAAAGAAGCAGCAACAGCTTAACCCCACCAATACTGAAGCTAACAATTCGACCCCCAATTTTCGTAATTTGCAATTACCAATTGCTTCATTCTCTTTGCCTACAGATACTAGTGCTATTGCAAGTACTCCCAAGTCTCCTTCTGCTGCTACTCCTACAAAACAGCAGCAACCTAAACCAACACCAACGCCATCCACATTACCACTACCAACAGCAACACCCTCCCATTTAAAATGGAAGAATGCCGTAATCGCAACACGTCAACATACCAACTATACAAACGCATTCAACTATCAACGTATCCAACAATTGGAACTATCACATGGATTATCCACACCACAAGATTGGATTACTTGTCGTTCCTACAATAAATCATGGTGTAATAATCATATTCCATCAAGTATTGCAATTGATTGTGAAATGTGTGAAACGAAAGATCCTATCAGTGGTAAGAGTGATACTAAAGCATTATGTCGTATATCAATTGTAAATGGTGATAATCCCTCAGAGGTATTATTGGATACATTAGTTAAACCTCAATGGCCGGTTACGAATCATCGTACATTTGTGAATGGTATTACTGAGGAACATTTGAAGGATGTTAAGTTTACATTGAAGCATGCACAGGCCTTCATGTTATCATTATGTTCTGATCAAACTGTGATTGTTGGACATGCCGTGCATAATGACTTGTTGGCATTACGAATGGTACATCATGTTGTTGCCGATACTGCGATGTTATACACACACGGTGGTTCTGACGAGGGTACACCATCCTTGAAGAATGTAGCACACGGCGTGTTAAAACGTGAAATGCCCGACGTGCATGATTCAGTAAATGATGCACGTGTTGCATATGAATGTGCACAGCATTACATTACTAAGGATGGTAAAGTCGACCCAATTGAAAAGGTATACAGTCGTTCCAACAGTCGCAAGTCATTAGATTCCACTGATACTGCCATGTTACTTGTCCACCGACTACCAACCACAACATTATCACAACACATTACTGAAATGTTCATTGCCTACACCTACATTAAACCAAAGGTCGTACCCGACATTATCTTCAGTGGTACATATGGAAAATGTCATGTTGAATTCACTTCTAAAGAACATGCGGAATTGGCATATAATAGTTTGGTAGGTGACGAACGGGAAGATAAGACTGGGAAGAAACAAAAGAGGGTTAGTTTGAAGGGTGGTGGATATGTCTGTGTTCGTAAGATGAAGAAGGGTAAATAAAGAGTCAAGAATTATTGAGATGATGGATATGGTGTAGCGGACGAGGTAAGTATATTTGATCACTGGTTGAGCTTAGAGGTTGTTAAGAAGAAGTAGTAGTAAGTAAAAAATGTTTGTAATAGAAGAAAAGAAGAATGCTATTATCATAGACTAGTCTAGATTTATGCACGATATGAATAGTAAACAATCTCAGAGATCAAGGCTCATTTGTCTCCTCGAGTGTTCTCTTCATCAACTCTTCCTGGCATGTCATTCCAGGTTCATTCAATCCAAATGACTCTATTTCCTTCCTATTATTCTTGGACACAATACATCGGAGTGAAGAGCTGTATACCTGCCTTGCTTTTTGTATACACGAGCTGAATATCATCTCGTTAAAGTCCTTATTCTTTTTAGTATCCTCAATGTTAAATGTCTGGCAGAGATCAACTGGGGATGGATATTCATTTACGAAGACAGTATTTGTTGTCTTATCCAGTGATACTAATACCCATGACTTGTCACTTAGTGTTGCCTCTAAACTCTCTGGGGTAACTGTTTCTGGTGGTATCTTATTTTTCATTAGACCATACAGTATACCATCAGTGAGCATCGGTGTGAATTTCCTCCAGCAACCTGCAGTTGTAAATGTAAATTCCGAGAAATATACTTCTGATCCACCACCATACAGGTCTATTCTAACAACCTCGTTTGGAAACTCTTTCCCTAATTGTTGGACAACCTCCAGTTGCGTCTCCCAACTCTTGGGTTTGGGAGATGGCTGATCACAGACGCCTCTATTAAATACAATTGGCAGTCTTCTATGATCCGTGCCCACAAACACCCTCTTCATTTGAAAACCTTGCATGTTACCTTTTGGCTGTTCGCACTGGTCGGAAACGAATACGGGATGAGAATTGGCAACCCACCAGAATGTAACATCTGTATTAGTCTTTCCACTTGATATGATATCCTCTTCTATAATAATAGTCTTTGGTATGTATTTATATTGACGCTCTCCACCCATAGTAGAATATTCAAGGGCAAGATCCAATTCCCATTGTTTCTTTGATTCTACGAATGCATCCTGGCCAAGAGGCATGAGTGTTTGATTCTCACAATACTTGAAACAGTGATATTTGTTATCGAATACTCTTGCAACACCACCACTGACATGTGCTGATTTGATAATGTACGGTTGTTCAATGCTTCTCATAAAGTCAAGTGTGTACTTTGTTATATTCTGTTTATTTAACACTGCCAATGTTGGTACAATCTTTAGTTGTGGTATATTCATTCTCTTGATTATATTCTTTGCCTGAACCTTATCTACATATGGAGCATGTGCTTCACCCCATGTATCGTTACCCTTGTAATGTAGTTCACAATCCCGAAAGTATGCTTCTTCTTTTGACCACATTGTCCAATCTATTAGTTTTGGTGTTTGTGAATTTGTCTTTGCAATGGCTATTTTGTGTTGCTGCTGTTGTATCTTGAAGTTGTTGTCATTTCTATCTGACTTGTTGACATAATTGTATAGAGACCAGAATTGTATAACGATGAGAGCAACTACCATTATCATTATACCCCAAAGTATATACTTTGCAATGGATCTCTTCCCAGCACTTCTTGGTTGGGAGAGTCCATGTCTAATACTCGGCTTTGAAGATATCATATTTGATTTATAACTATTAAACTCCTTGATAACCTTTGACTACTGATGCAACTAATTCAGCAACTGTCTTTCTTGGTATACCTTCATAATTATATAAGTATCGATACACTTTTCCGTCTCGATAATACCCTCCACCCTCGTCTAAAAAATTAATAAATGTATCTGAGTTGTTTAAAATAAGATCATACTCATCGTATTCATCAGAGGTTAATATCTGGTATTTATATACTCTAACTTGACGTAATGTATGTGGATTCAATGCCTCAACAGGGATGATGTCCATTGTTTATTATCGCGCTCGGCCGGCCATAGATAGAGGTTCAAAATTTTATGAGAGTCGATTTTTCGTTAGTTGTTTGGTATCGAGGTCTCTCAATAAGTGAAACACTTTACATATCATATGGTAGTATACTATATTAAAGCATATATAATATATAAATAACCAATAACATACTCATCACGGTATTAATTTTAGATCTTCTTTTCAATTGGTGTGATACTGTGAGCTGAATCTTTTCAGACGGCAAAGGTTATCAAGGTCATTGATGGTCGATTAAGTATCAAAGTACCCCTCTAAATATATTGATATTGCAGTAGATATATCACTAAATAACGATCTTTCTATTGGTGGGTGTTAATTGTCGGTAGGTAGTCTTCAAACTCATTCAAAAAGATACACTTCTTGGTATCCTCAGTCCTTATTGAAAATCTGAGGCACAAACTTGATATTTAAGTTACTTATATCGAAATATATTATATATCGATTAGTATCAGATAGGTACCTACTTGATAATATCCAATCGATTAGATAGTATCAGAGTATACCTCTAAATAAATATATTGGTATTGCAGTTACATATCAGTAAATAAGCGACGCGCTGCATGGTTGGTCAAAATGACATCTGAGAAAACACCTCTCGTCTCGGGCAAAACACCCACGGCATACTTTCTCGATGGAGTACATAAAAGAAAGCCATCATCAATAATGGGTGAATTATCATTCGATGCAGTCGATGCAGAAGAAGTTGATAACATGCCAAAAGGAACCTCTTCTGCCGAGTTCCTTCCACGATCTATTATTGGTTTTGGTAATAGTAGTAACAAAACTCCTACCGGAGGAAAAGGACATAGAATGAAAGCACCATCAGTCGGTGGTGGATGGTTAGATTATATTGTAGCCGATAGTTGGAAAAGTAAACCAGCAAGTTTTTCACCTGAAAAGACAAGTAAGGATAATGCAGAAATTGATACAGGAGCTATTGGTACACTTCTAATACCACGGAAGGTACCGATTAAGGTAGAACCAAAGGTACATTTTGCAAATGAAAGGACGTTTTTAGCTTGGTTGCATGTTGTATTGATTTTGGCAGCTGCATCAATGACTATAGTTGCTTATGGAAGAGACGACAGTATTGTGAATCAGTTATATGGTATTATTTTGTTACCAGTCTCGGTTGCATACATCTTTTATGCACTATGGCAATATCTAAGAAGAACACATTTGATTAATCATCGTGAGCCTGGGCCATATATTGATGTTGTGGGGCCCGTTACCCTCACCATCATACTGATGGCTTCTATTATTGCACAATTTTGTGCCAAGCTACATTCGGTTGTATATGAGGCATGAGTAAGACATAGATATGACTCTTATTTGGATGTTTATTAGCACATTTAAATTATTAGCTACACTTTAATAACCACACTACTTATAATCCTGAGGTCACGACTTTTCACTATCATTCTCCTCACCCTCTTTAGGGTCAGGTTCTCCACCGAGAGAGGTGTATAATTTAGTTAATGACTTGATCACAAGAACCCTGAGTGCCTGTGATATCCTGATGAGTTTTTGCTGCCAAGTCTCATTGATAACTACTGCTGAATACTCTGTTGATTCATAAAGCTCTAGCAAGTTCTGTCTTCTCTCTGTAAAACAACTGGGAAAGAAGTCAGGAAATACTCTCTGTATAGCCCCAAACACTATAACATGTCCAATCGGTGATAGAGGAATAAGAAGAATTATCACCACCGGTATGAATGTGATTGTATCTTTGAACGTTCGTCTGAAAGGGAATACATCAGATATATACATGAGCTTGATTTGGCAGGCTTAAAGATAAACCCCAAAACGAGTAAACTTACCGCAATGTTCGTACTTCTCTTGGCTTCAATGTATATCCCTGCAATGCACGGAGTATTAAACTTGAACAAAAGACGACATCATCAATAAATAGTTGTGTTCCCTTGACATAGAATGCGAAACCATCCTTAGTCTTGACCCAAATATCTCCGAGCCAAACTTGAATAGCCTCCGAATCCCAAGTCAACCCTGTTACATAATAATCAATACCAAGTCGTCTTTTAAAGTCCACAACTTGATCTGCCACCACTGACAACACATCACTATCTAATGTCTCACTTAATTCAATCTGATGATGGAAATTGTCAAGCTGTGATTCCAATAGGCCAAACTCAGCCACATTTAATCTATCTTGCAAGGGAATATATCCCTTTGCGGCTGTATTACCCAGCTCACCTTCCAAATATGTAAAGATTCTCTCTAGTTCATAGTCTAGATTTTGGAATGTAACTTGTGCATTTTTATTGTCAAGCTCATCAGATGATTTCCTAATACGTTGACGGAGCGAGGCAGGGATTGCGGCGAGATTAACATTTGCTACTGCCTGTCCTTCACTAATTGCTGAATTGAGCAACTTTCTATGCTCCATTTCCATTTCATACAATTCACTGACAAGTGCATCGAGTTGATCCCGTTTCTCTCGTATAGCTTCTGTTTCTGCAATCTTTGCAGTAACCGCCTTGGATGGTGTGTGAGCATCGGATGGTACCTCAGCTTCATCATCGTTATCTGCTGGCTCTTGTCCATTAATTCTGGACCATACCACACTACCAAACTTTTTCAAAGCCTCACGATCTTGAAGGGCACCGTCCCAATCTACCGTACCATCTTCCCGAACATATAAACTAGGGTCAAAGGTAGCTTTTCCCTTACTACTGTCAGAAGAAGAACCATTTGTACTCTTCTCACCCTCGGGAATATCATCAGTTTGCAACTGAGACCGAATATCATCAATATCCTCAATCTTATCATCATTATCATCATTCCCTAATCCATCCCGTCGTCCTTCCTTCCGCTTCACAAGTCTTTCACGTGTACCAATTAATTGATTTAATAACGCCTCACGTTGCTCAGAGGTATACACCACACTACCCATACCAACATCGTCTGATAATGTGTAACACATATTTTCCATAACAATATCATCATCACCATCTTCTTCACCCTTTACTGCCCTATATAGTACGAAACATTTCTGACCATTTTCAGCTGCAATATCCTCACTTGTTACTACACACATTTCCTCAATTCTCTCATCTAACTTGTTCAATACGTTATCAAAATCTACGGCACGTTTCTTCTTCTTCTTTTCCTCTCTTTTAAATAATGGAGTACTGCTACTATCAGCACCGCCGCTATTACTTTCGGGTGTAGAATCTTCGAATGAAAGACTACTTGCAAATTCGGCAGCTGTTATATCCTCAAGTGCCTCACGTACCCACATTCGATCCTTTAATTGACGTAGTTTAGAATTACGTTTTTCACTACCATTTGGCGGAGTTGTTGCTGTTTCTATGGTTGATGATGAGGATTCGGTACTACGGGGTATAGTAGCTTTACAGCTTATATCATATGGTCGATGTAACACATCATAATTTTGATGCATTGATGTTTGAGGTGTAGAAAAGGCAAATATTGATGTGGTTGCCAAAGTTATATGCACAGCCATCGCAGTTAGCCGCCGTTTAACCATTTTATACCGAGAATACTAAAGTACAAAATAAACAATAGAGTTAATAGCGCGCGCCGCAACAGGAGAGTGAGGAAGATTTGATGAGATAATGAGATGGATGATGGAGTTGAAGCCAAAATCTGTTTTTTAGCGATAAACGTATATAATTTTAGTCGAGAGACCTGGTTGATCATTTTACATTTTTAGGTGAGAGAGCATGGCGGAGTGGTGGTTGATATTGCCATAAGTTTGCGGGAAGTATTGTACTTTCAGCTGGTAATATAATCTCAAAGTAGCACATTATATGTGGTAGAAATATTGACATATCCTCGAGGGGAATGAGGTTGTAATAATGTATTGGAAAATGGCTATCATATTATGTTTCCTCTTAACGATATTTATATCTGTTACTGGAGAGAGTTATAAAGGAAGATTGATGAATGATCAACATCAGATGAAATTAGAGAAGAGCCTAGTTCCCAAATCTCCAATTCAACAACCGTCATACCAGAGAAAAGTTCACAAACCTGCTTTTATATCTTCATCATCAAAACAACAAACAATATTGATTGAAAAGGAGGCAAAGAACGAACCAATCGATTTAGAAATACGCATACGCAATACATTCCTTCATATTGTATACATGGTATCGGCATCTGAATTACTAACACGGCTGTCAATATTCCTTTCGGACAGTCACATTGACCATCTAAAAAGAATAATCAAGCTGCGTGGTTCATGGAAAAACACACATCTCCCAACAATTTTACTTGTAACATTGAATGTTCAAGTGTACCTGTTATGGAGGTTTAGTGGAATCGATAAGTCATTGATTTGGAAACATTTTACATGTATTTGCGATCCTACAACTATTAGAAGAAGTCAGCATCCACATACCGTTTTATCTCATGCATTTTCACATCGAATTGGGGATCACCTCCTTGCAAACATGTTATCATTATCTTTATATGCTCCATTGGTTCTCCAGTATTTGGGAACATACCGGTCATTCTTTTACTTTTACATTGGGTCTATATACTTCTCTACATTCTTTAATGATGTGTTGTACCGCTGGTTACCAAAAAAGTTAAAGCTATGCGACAAGACTGGAATAAATGGGTATATTATCCGATTATATCAACGTTTATCACATCGGCTTTTTCACCGTAGTCTAGTATCAGGCCTTGGGGCCTCGGGTGCAACATCTGCACTATCGATGCTATTCATTCTTACTTATACTCATGGAAGGTATAACTTGGGATTATTGGGTAATGTATTAGCCGGTATTTTGATTTTGTCCGAACTCATTCCTTTGGTTGATAAACAAATCTTTGGTAGAGATAGAGATGATAACATAGGTTATGGTGCCCATCTTGGAGGTCATATTTTTGGGCTGATAGTGTGGATCACCATTCGCGGAAGAAGGAAGTACCAATGAAGCTCTTCTTCTGACTTAGTTGGAATCAGTTTATCTCATTATAGAAGCAGGCACCAGCAGTTTGGAAGCATGTATTGCCAAGCTACTGGTTGGGAATAAGAAAGTTCTTCTACTGGCTGGCATCTTTCTAGTATGGAAACAACAACATCTCGGTGTGTATTGACAATTAAGTTTTGCTTTTGGAAGGCAAAACAAACATGAACAACCCTGAGATTCACTTTGTACATAAAATCACTTCTATTTTATCACGTGATCATTACTTTCATACCTCTAGAACATCATATCAGATTCCTTATGTACATATATGCAAATGATTCGGAGTTGAGCTTGATTTGATACTCTTTTGATACCCCTCCAAGTCTCTGGAGGCGAATGCCCCAAGTGGACAGTACCTGACTCTTACTCAGACATTTTACATACTTGCTAGCTTGGCTGTTCTTCTCCCACGGCCTACTAGCATACCCGATATGTAATATTCTTTTCAACTCTAGACTTATAATCTCCATCTAGTAGTTAGTGGAGCACCCAAGTCATACATCTAGAGTTATGTTCCCAGATGTTTGAGAGGTATCAAGTGATACTGCCGTAACATCATTAGCTATCCTTCTCATGGTATCTTCCATTAGCTCTTGCCACTCTTTTCTAGCTTTGTCTCGTTCCTCTTCACTTCCACAAAAGATTGGGCCAGCAATGGATAGTCGTTTCATTGTCTCTAGTGCTAGCTCTTCCCAGTTGCATCTAAAGATAATAGTAGTGTTGACTGTTGAAACGAAGACCAAGCCAATAGTCATGCCAATCCACAATCCTTCTACACCAACACCAAGCGGCAAAGCAAGTATATATCCGAGAGGCAGGCCAATGATAAAGTAGGCTATAAAGTTCAATTTTGCCGACATTGCTTGCTTTCCAATACCTCTGAACAACCCTTGTTCTACTCCGTTTAACGCGTCCGGGAGTTGGTACACACTAATCACTATCAACAAGTCTCTCGTCTTATTAATCAAGTCTTCATCTGTAGTGAAAAGGGTAGGAAGTATATCTCGAAATGAAAGAAGGAAGCACATGTTCAGGATGGCTAGTAGAGTCCCAAGAGCAAGTGTTAGATATGCTGCCATTTTCGCTCGGTGTACATCGCCTGAGCCTAGAGCGTTTCCGATTCTTATGTTGCCCGACATGCTACATCCAACATAGAGCATGTATATGAAACTACCGATTTGTAAAACTATAGCATTTGCACCAATTGATATGATTGCTTCTTCTTTGTCGGGAAAGAGGCCACATATTAAGGCTATACATTCGTAAGGACCCCATTCGAACCAATATTGAGCGAGCCCTGGGAGGCCAAGGTTAAGAAACTTGGAGATTGCCTTCATTGTGATTGCTTCCTTTATTTCACAACCAGACCATACTTCTGCCAAGAATTCTCTATCCGTATACCACATGCCAACAAAGAGTGTGGGTAGTAACACCATGTATCCGATTGTTCTAGCAACAGCTGCACCCAGCCATCCCCAAGAGGTAAAGTTGACCAAATAAAAACCTACACAAACGTTTGTGGCTACGCTGCAAACTGCAGATACTACCATTGGTAATGTTTCATTTCTAGCTTGAGATAACTTTCTCATAAGTTCATATCCATACAGGAATGGTAAGCCAGGAAGCATCCACATTGCAAAGTTTCCAGCTTCTTGTGATAGTTGTTCTGGTTGATTGAAGAACAAGAGAACATTCGTAGTGTTTGATAAGGCAAGCCAAACGATGCAGAAGGCGACTGTCATAACAACAATACCAGTTAGGAGATATCTACCCATCTTCTTTGTCTCATTAGCACCATGAGCACAGGAGTAAAGCGTATCCAATGCAGTAAGTAGACCCAATCCAGTTGACATACCAACGAGGTTGAATAGCATGACAGCTAATGCAGCAGAATCAACATAGAGCTTGGAATCCTCTCCAGCATCCATTCTACCCACTAGAATTAGTGTGACGATCCCCGGTATCATTTCCAAGAGATATGTAGCTATCACTGGTACTGCAAGTGTAATCATTGATACAAGTTCATCCTTAAGAAGAGAACTCTCCTCCGCTAATGATGAGAACCGTTCATGCTGTGGCCTTACTGGTAATCTTTGAAAGTCATCTTGTGGATTAGAATCGGAATTTATTGATCCATATAAATTATTATGTTTGTATTTAGGTACGAAGCTTATTTCTTCTGGTATTGATGTTAACGATGCCCCAAAACTTGGTTTTGATATACTACCAGAGTATCGACGTAAATAATCTTCATTGATAGATGATCGCCGCATGTTATATTTGTTTGTATTGTACTGTATTGTACTGTGAATCAATATATGTTGTATGTATTATAGTATGATATGTTTGTTTGTGTATTGATTGTGTATTATGTTATAAATATAATATGATATGATTGTTTTTGTATTGATGATGGCTGGTGTCGTCTGTGAAATTATGAATTATGACCCCAGATCCTCAAACAGCTGATGTATTAGATACAAGAACAGGGTCCTGTCGAATATAATCAGATATCATCATGCTAATGTGGACAAGATATATACTACACCTCTAGAGAGAGATGTATGCCCAAAACAATCAAACACAAGACATCATCATGATGCCTCTTTGATGGGGTATCTCGATCTTTCCAACACCAAGTGAACTATGAATTCGAGTTCTACATATCAGCAGCTATGTTTGCAATAAACGTGTACAATTACGGGCCTCATGGCGTTGCTAGTAACCCTAGCAATAGCGCAGTAGTACATATCATATCGAAGACATATTTAGAAGTAAGATTCATAAAAGTAAGGATATCGGTCAAGATTCATTGTTTTTATCATTTTTTTCGAGAAGGGGACATGAGAGCTCCTCCTTCATATTCATATTGAGCACGTTGACCTTACTGACAATAAAGCACCTTTATATTGCAGGGAGAATATGTATATAACAGATGATGATTTTTTAGAGAAGCAGCTCCTCTTGGCGGCATGAAAGTAAAAGATAAATGCGAGGATACCTCCCCATCGACGTCCCCCTCGTCGCCCGGGATGACGATGACAAGTTAGATTCATGCAATAAGAAGGTGTTCATGTTCACAATCATTCTTCTACTATGTTTCATTCTATCATTTGCTTCATGGATTAGTGAATTCCTATATGGTGCTGGTAGAGTAAACAAAGATGCAATCAGTACGGCAGTTTTGAGTTCTGATTTTTACGATGCAAATGGTGGCGTCCTTGGCGTTGCATTCTCAACAACACAAGATGATGGAGGGCTCATATGATATGTATTATGGACCTGTATAGTTTGTATTTCATTTGTACAACAGTCAGAATGAGGAGAGGCCACACATTGAGTCGATGAGAACGATTAGAAGGCAGCGGTATCCTGAACTTTAGTGAAAAAATAAGTTAAGTTCTTCTCTCTGATATCTTTGCTTGACGTTGTATTGCTTGAGAAGAGTAGATGATGTATAATACTGTCAAATGTTCTAGATTTATGCTACTACTAATATTGGTGGGATGTAGTATACCTCAACATTCTGCTCTCCGATATCAATATATTGGCAAGGAGGAGAAGAATGTCGACAAAGATACTTCCTCACCCAGTAACAGTATCGCTGATTGTCTTTTATCCGCATCTACCTCTATGGATTGTGGTGTCGCCGTAGAAGGATGTATATGGTGTGCAGAACCTGTCTATGGATTGTGTGTTACGGAGGCCGCTGCAAAGCGCATGAACATCATGCCTTTCTTGACATGTGATGTGCACATAAATGATAAGATGTAAAGAGGAAGGCGTAGAACATAGCAATGTATGAGGTGTGCGGATTTTGGGCCGGTATCCATTTCACCCAAAAAAAAACCTAACGCTCAGCTGCATTTTCACTAACATCATACACTAACAAATCTGAAAAATGAAGGTCTTCCAATCGTCGAATTATAGATGCGGAGACATCCTATCCGATGCAGTTTTGCACGCTGATTCTGAATATGGTACTATCAGGCGGCGTTGACCAATAGTTAAAAAGTTATTCAGTATAAACTGATTCACTAAGTAGAAGTGCATAGTAAAATATGGCCATTTTTCAAAAGTGTATCTACACCTAGCCGTTCGGCATGTGAACTACATATATATAGTAGAGGAGCCTTCTGCAATTTTAGGCCGTTATTCTATGTAGTTTTATTGCAATGGCCGATCATTCGACATTTTTTTGTATGAGGGCCACTGTATAAACTCTCATAAAAAGGATGCTGGGCCTTAGGTTTTTTTTGAGTGGCTACGGTATCCAAAAAATGCATTCTAAAATAGCAAGGTAGATACCACATAAAAAATTATCTAAAGTACCTTTCTATCTTAAAAATACCGGTATCTTCCGCAGACCTCATAGTGCTACCGCAACCAATGTATATAAGATACTAATGTATATAAAGAACAGAGTAGAATATGATCTAAATTGATCTTATATTTACATAGCTAGCGTAATATCTCTCAACACATCTTCTCTCTTATGCCACAGTCAAAAGATATTCTTGTAAGCTCTCCATACTACTAGCCTCTCTCAATTTCTTCAAACATTTATGTTGCAACTGACGTGCCGTTTCTCTACTAACTCCCATGATAGCAGCACATTCTTTTACTGTATGTTCCTTCCCATCATTACACAAACCATACCGTAATCTCATTAATTGGACTTCCTTTTCAGATAAGTTACTTGTTAATTCTGATACAATATCGGCCTTGAATTGCAATTGTTCAGCCAAGTCAGCATCAGTGCCCAATTGTATATTATTATGAAGTGATTCTTGTCTGTCGTTGGTAGTACCCGATCGCGATCCGACATTGTATTGATAATCTAACGATAGGATGTTGGATGCACGTGCCATACGTTGTAAGTGTGTCTTAACTACAGACTCTTTCATTTGTAATCTTTGTGCAATCTCCTTGGATGCCGATATGTTCGGCTTGGTACCTTTTCCGCCATCTATTTCCTCCCATGCAGTTCGTACTTTATTACTTAGTGTCTTTTCTCGGCTGGGCAAAGTAATCATATCATCTAATGAGTTGGAATTAGACAACACACCCTTAATCCATATAGTAGCATAGGTACTAAATCGTAAATTCTTGGCAGGGTCAAATAATTCCGCAGCACGGATTAATCCCAATGATCCTTCCTGGACTAATTCATCTAAATGCACACCACGATAGTTTGCTTTCGATGAATAATTCTTAACAACCGCATGTACCAATCCCATATTACTCGATACCAACTCTTGTTTCGCTGATCGATAATCAGATATCAACTTGCGTAAATCATTAGGTGACATCGAGGCAAGGTTAGCCCATTGCTTCTTGGATAGAGGTTTGGTATGCTTCGATTCATACTCGGCCTTGAGTTTATGTAACCTTGTACCTGCCTGGATTGTATGTGCCAGGGCATATTCTTGTTCTTTTGTTAAGAGTGATGACTTGGACGTCTTCTTCTTGGTATGTAGCTTGGCAACCTTGCGTCGTGTAACCTTGGCCGAAGGGGCTGCCTCTTCCCCATTATTTCTACTTGCCAACTTATTCTTCAAACTTTCTCTTCTCATTCGACGACGATTATACGCCTCCTTTTGTAACTTCACTTCCATATTATCAACAACATCACTCCCTCTACTTTCCTTAACACCATTAACTAAACTACCAGGCTTTGTTTCATCATATATCAAAGAAGCAACATTACTATCCTCTTCCATAAATCGATCAAATTCTTCAGCTTTAGCCTTGGAACTTAAGTTTGATACCGACGCGGTTATATCATTGGGTTTCGTTGCACTATTTAAATTTAATATAGAATTTTCTAATGAGGTTGTAAAATCATCATCGAATAATGCTGCTGATAGGGCATTATTGTCAAAGTTGGGTGAGGAAGGTAGTATATCATTTGTAGCTGTTAGGAGGTCGGGACCATTGGTGTTTTTTAGATCACGTATCTCACGTGCTTTAGTGAGTAGTGATTTATTATTTGTGGGTGTTTTAGTATAGGGTGATTTGGATGTTGTATATCCATGACAAGTGTTGTTGTCTGGCATTGCTGCTGATAAGAGAAGGCATGGGATTGCAATTAAAGAAGAGGAAGGTCGTCTTCTCTTTCGAGATTTTTTTGAGTTGCAATGAGATTCCTCCATAATTCTAGTGGAGTTTATGAGATGCTGTGGTATTGTAGTTCTGATATTATTATCGGCAGCGTATGTATTAGCCATGGTTGATTATATTATGGTGTTGTATTACTTCTTGAAGCACCACGCCAGTTGAGTGTGGAGTTGTTACGTAGTTCGATTTGCCGCGTCAGAGCACTAAAAACACAAGTATTATCGCCAAAAATAAATGAATCATCGGTATCTTTTCTCTGACTCTTTTTGTGATGAGTTTTATGTTTGTCGAGAGTAACATCGGTGGCAGCAGATATCATAGTATCAAACTCGTTGCAATAGTCTAAACAGTAGATAGATAAAGATGCGTATCAACAGTATGATATTAGCTCTGCTCACAGCGTCGCCTACAGCAGTTACTCGAGCGTTCACATCACATGCACAAAAACATCAAATTGCAAAGAATCTTGTACCCTTCCTCACAACTACATCTACTACAAAGCAACAATATATACACTGCTCACCACCGTCCAATACTAGATTATACAGCTCAACAACAGAACCTAGAATTGATACTGCCTTTTCGTCCGATACAATACAAACATCTACTCAAACTCAAATTGGTACAACATCAACATCATTCGATGACGGCACCTCTCCATTTGAAATTACAACACCAATCTATTACGTCAATGATAAACCACACATCGGTCATGCCTACACTTCATTAGCATGTGATGTCATAGCACGATACATGCGTCATTCAGGACGTGAAGTCTACTTCCTAAGTGGCACCGATGAACACGGACAAAAAGTTGAACAAACAGCCAAAGACAAAGGCTATAAAGATCCATTAACATTCTGTAATGAAGTCTCAGCCTCATTCCAGGAACTACTACAATTATTAAATATTAGTAATGATGAATTTATCCGAACGACACAATCTCATCATAAGGAGGCAGTACAACATTTATGGAAGGTATTAACTGAGAAGAATGCTATATATTTAGGTAGTTATGAAGGATGGTATTCTGTTAGAGATGAATGTTATTATAATGAAAGTGAATTAGTTGACGGGAAGGCACCGACTGGTGCGGAAGTTGAATGGGTCAAAAAGGAAGATTCGTACTTTTTTAAATTATCAGAGTATCAAGATCAGTTATTGGAATATTATGAAACACATCCAGACTTTATTGCGCCTGAAAGTCGTAAGAATGAGGTTGTTGCATTTGTCAAAGGTGGATTAAAAGACTTGAGTATTAGCCGGACGACATTTGATTGGGGCGTACCGGTCCCAGATGATGATGAACATGTCATGTATGTATGGATTGATGCATTAACTAACTATATGAGTGCATTGGGATATCCAAATATGGACAAGGGATCGAATTATGATAAGTATTGGCCAGCATCATTACATGTTGTTGGTAAAGATATATTACGATTTCATGCTGTTTATTGGCCTGCATTCCTAATGGCTGCAGGGTTGCCATTACCAAAACGTATCTTTGCACATGGATGGTGGACGAAGGATGGTGAGAAGATATCCAAGTCATTGGGGAATGTTATAGATCCTGTGGATTTAATTGATACGTATGGCGTCGATCCGACACGGTTCTTCTTAATGAGTGAGGTAACATTTGGTAGTGATGGTGACTTTTCGGATGAAAAGATGATATATAAGGTGAATGCGAACTTGTCTAATGAATTGGGTAACTTATGTCAACGGATAATGACTTTGGTATTTAAGAATTGTGGTAAGGCAACTCCTGCCGAGATTGGTGAACTAACTGAGGAAGATAAAGCATTACTGGAAACGGCAGCATCATTGAGAGGGTTAACTGGTGAGGCAATCTCATCACAAGCCATTGACAAGTATGTTCAACATATGGTATCAACTGTATGGGCTGCCAATAAGTACATCGATGTTCAAGCTCCATGGGTACTCAAGAAGACTGACACGGAGCGTATGAATACAGTACTGTATGTATTGATGGAGGTTATGCGACATGTGGGTATACTGTATCAGCCGTTAATGCCAACATCGTCGAATGTGATTTTAGATCAATTGGGCGTACCCAAGGATGAACGTGACTTTGAACATTTGGATAAGGAGGAATGTAAGATATTATTGGGAAGAGATGTTAGTAAACCCAAGGCTGTATTTCCTAGGTTTGATGTTCCCTCGAGTGATTGAGAGAGAGATGGATGTAGGGTAGCAAAAGACAATGGTAGATAGTTAATCGACCGCTAAAACTAAGTTAAAGTATATGAATATGTAAGTTTCTACCTGCTAAGTCTTAATCATCTCTTGGACGATTAGATCGGTTCTCTAGCGCTCGAATAGAGAGGTGTAGTGAATCTTGTGACATCCAATGGTAATAATCTGGTAACAGTTCATCTACTCGCTTCCTACATGACTCCAGTAAGTCCAAGAGACGGCATGTTGCTTTATCATCAGTATTCAAGAAACAAACAAGAGTAGACTCTGTATGCGTAGAATTATAATGTATTTTCCATCGATGCCCTGGTGCATTTACTTTGTGTATATACTCTTCGAGATGTTGAGTTTCTTCAACAACACTCTTTACAATATTATATGATTCTTCATCATATGCTTGCTCATTACTCGGCAAATCTTGTGATCTTTTGAATGCATAATCAACTCGACAAAGGACATGTTCTAAGCTCCGAGATGAAAACAACACTACCGAGCAGTTTGCCAATGTAATGGGATCCATCTGTTGCAACTTTGCATCAAACTCTTGACAGATAGCTGTCAAGTTTCGTAATTGATCTAATGTCAAAGGAGGAACATCATCATTCAGTGATGCCAATGTTATCTTTGGCCATTTCGTTCCAAAGTTCTCCGATGTATCTCTAAACTCGGGAAGATCATTTATCCTTTGTTTGATATCCATTAATGGTTTTGGCCATGCTTTGAATGCTAATGTTAGTACTCCACTCCTAGCCACAATTATTTTGTATGGTATAATTTCAATACGATTTGTCTTTGGCACTATATCGTCAAGGATATCATGTATTGATCCTTTGACTGTTGTAGTCATCTTTATCCAAGTGATATTATTATTGTTTCCCTGCGAGTAGCTTATCAAACATACATCCATTCTATATCATCCATCATCATCACCAGCATATCAAAAAAGATGATTGGATCATGAGAAAGAATGGTACCGAAGCCTCAAGCCCTAAAAAAATAGGCTAACTTTGAGACTCTCTAACGAAGTGAATACTTGACAGAATTCGTCCAAACTTGATGCTATGTTGTCGAGAATGATCTCGTCTAGACGATGTGGTCATTGGAGTTGTAATTTATATTGGTTATCATTGTCATCTGCAAGCCTTTTTTAGGCATTAGTTTTGACTCGATGGGAATAAATGTGGCGATAACCTCTATATTTTAGCGATGATGCTCAACGCATAGTCTGCAAAAACTCAACGCATGGTCTGCACGGTCTGCAATGGTCTGCAGGTCGGTCTGCAAGTAGTACAATTGTAATTGGTCTTCTATAGCTGAGGGGATAGAAGTATATACTTATTTTACCCCTAGTACTAGTATACTCAATTCCCTCCTCCGCCGAAGTCGTCCGCCTCTGTCTCCATAATACTCTACCGACATCATATGTATTGCAATAAACTATCAACTTTGAATGTTGATGATGCGAGATGTTGGCTGATGTTTGATTTAATAGGTGTTGGTAGGCCATCAATTGCAATTAGTAATACATCATTAGTCTTTCCCAGCGATGATAATATGTGACGATGTGTTGTCTATTTAATTATGGTTTTATATTTGATATAGAGGAGAGATATGAAGCAGCATATCAAGCAACCCAAACTACTTCGATCTGACAAGTTCGATTTGCTCGGTATGCAAGTGGTCTGCAATGGTTTGCAGACCGGTCTGCAACTGGTCTGCAACTATTGCAGACTGGTCTGCATGGTCTGCAAATATGCGTTGAGCATGATCGCCAAAACAACGTTTCAATCGCTATATTTATTCCCATCGAGTAAGCTCCTGAGGCGACGTCGAGAAAAAAATTACTAGATTTTGAGCGCTAAGAGTCACCATAATAAATAACACCTCATAGGTGATGTAATATGATAATGTTAATGTGTGAATATTAAGAATATAATAACCAAATCATCTAGACGAGATAAAAACCCACACCGCTGCAGCAACTATGATGTAATTCTGTCCATTACTCGCTTTGTTAGAGCTGCTCAAAGTAGCACATTTGTCATGATGGGTGAAAATGCACAAACTTTACGACCATCAACAACAACCTTCTAGTTGTTCTAGTACACCACCCTCACCATCTAGCAACTTATTATTATCTAAATAACACGATCAGTGGGTGTTTTCTATGTAGAAATACTATTCTATTACGTCATGTGACATTTCAAGTTGATGATGTGTTGATGGGTGAAAATTGATAGTATTGGATAGTATCGAATGCAATAATGGATTAAATGTTGTACAAACACATCAATCAGTTCGACGGTCCTTCTCTTTCATACCAGCATGATTCAAGAACCCAACAACGTAGTATGCATGCTCTCCAAGACGTTTGTTACCCCCAAATAACTCATCAACACTATCTAATTCTAATGACTTTTTTATCACCACATCAACCTGCTCTGATATTGATAATACATCATCCCCCCATGATGATGATATGCTTTGAGAACTCATCTAAATAATGAACCCCAATCAACATCAAGTTGTGTGATGCTTCTAACCATTTCAACTCCGATACGGATGTATCTCCCTCCTTGTAATATCATATCTACCAATGTAATCCAAAATATCATGGTACATTTGTCTATACCTTTTATTAATCCATTTAATATCTTTTGATGTACCCATATCGAGACATTCCAATATAGCATTAACATTTGAGCTGGAAACAGTCTCCCAGAACTCAACATTGAATAGCACTGGCCAATTTTTCTCATCAGTAAAGTATGTTGAATATAATAACATATCTTTAACTTTTTGTTTGGAAACCACTACTTCTAATATTGTGGATGTCTTTGGTACACGCTCTGATAATGGTAAAAATCGTCTCGGTTCCTCATTAGATGATGATGTAGATGCATTAGATGATGGGTGAGGAGATGTTGCTGATGTATTGGAAGGACTATCATCATTATTAAACAATGATTGCTCATTTGCAGAAAGTTGAGCTGGTGTTATTGCTGGTAAATTAGACGACATGGTACGTTTTTCCTCGTTCTAATTGCATATTATACAACCGTTGCTATCTAATAATGCATTATGATGAAAGAGAGCTACTCAATCGATGCAGAAGGATTGCAAATGGGGGGTAGAAGGTGGATAACACCTCTGAGATTGTGCTGAAAATTATGGGCGGGCTTTAAATTCCAGATCAATCTCATTTCTCCAAATAGGTCAACTTTAGCCTTCTAAACGAACAAGACATCAATATCTAGTATCAATCGAAGGTGCGGGCAGTGTGGGTTTTGAGCAATAGAAGAGGTTAGTGCTTTGTTTGAAGCGAATTGACCTTTTATTAGTTACAAAATAGTATGCGGATCGAGAGCGTTTTGCCGTATATCTGCCTAATAAAAAAATCTAGTAATTTTTGAGTCGACGTCGCCTCAGGAGAAAAAAAATGCTTAATAGCTTCTGTACCATTCATCTCTTGATTGGATACATACCGTATTTCCTCTCAACTACCCTATTTTCATTTGTGTAATTTATATATGCTGGTGTAATATAATGATGCAATACTAAACCCCTTTAAATCATTATATAAACAGAGGAAGAGTGGCTATACAATGCATTGCAACGCGCTAAACAAAGTTCACAGTGACGATAGTGGGTAGTTCTAGTCCTACTACATACCCTAACTTTATATAGGATACCGCCCGTATCTTTTTCATCCGACTCAACGAAATAAGACTAATCGCGATTGGATTCTAGCTGATACTAACCAACACGAATTGCAACATATCTTTCTACTTATAGCCTTATCTTACCTTCAAGCTATTCTACTACTAACACACCGCTGATAAGCTATTTGGCCTATCTTAGTGTCAACTTCCAAATATTGCATGCAATGTCTCCTTATTCTTACTCTCAAAATTGAAGTCTCCGGGGTATTCTGCTTTGTCTTGTTGTGATCCAATCATAATATCCGATAAATGTAGGACCTAGTATGGAGTGCCAGAAAGGGCTACAATTGTATGTTAACAAGAGAGGTCAAGTATCAGCCACGAGTTATCACTTCACCGAGGAGACGGATAGAATGGAGAGATCAAGGGGTTCGCGTTCCGATTTTTCAATTGCACGCACGTATATAATGATTGCAATCTAGCTGAGGCGTGTGCTCATAACATCTCTAACAATAACATCTGAATATAGCATCCTCCCCGATAGGTATCTAACGCAATATGAATCTCTCCCTACTCTTTGTTTTCATCGTCCCTACGCTTGTGGCATCTGTCGAGACTACAGATACTAGCACCACCAAACAACAGCAACTTCGAAAAAGAAAAGATGCTTGGACTACATATTTCGAAGATGAGGTATATGAAAAGTCCGTATCAGAAGAACGTGAACTTCATGCTGACCGTTACCATATATTTAGGGGTTATCATTCGTCTTCAAAGAGTGGCAAGAGCGGAACAAGCTCTTCTCGATCTTATTCTTGCTCATCATCGTCATCGTCGGGCAAGAGTGGAAAATCATGCAGCAGTAGTAGCACTCGTTCGACATCTAGCAAGAGTGGAAAGAGTGGTTCCTCCAGCCGTCGTCTTGATAAAAGACTCGTTAACTTAAGGGCATCTCTCCGTTCGGAGGATCTATCAGCAGACGAAGAACTAGAACGTGAACTTCACCCTGATTGCAAAGCCTGCGTATATGACCATATGAAGATGTTTAAGGAGCAGTATCGAGGTCATCATTGGTACTCCTCGAGTAAGAGTGGCAAAAGCGGATCTCGATCTTATTCTTGTTCATCTTCGTCATCGGGTAAGTCTGGGAAGAGTTGTTCATCATCTAGTAGTAGTAGCAGTACTCGATCATCATCAAAGTCTGGGAAGAGTGGATCATCAAGATCCAGTAGCTATTACTCTACCAGTAAATCAGGAAAGAGCGGATCATCGTCCCATCGTCTTCGAGCATAGAAGAGAAAGACACTGTTGGTAGGTACTTTCGTATGTTGTTTGAATGTTTGCTGTTGTATTGCAGATGATACTGTACGGCTTGAATGTAGTATGGTAATATACAGATAGTGATTGTAGACTGATTGTAAAATAGTATGAAACTCTTCTTTGACCAATGTGATTGAGGTTCTTGTTAATAGATGGTAGTCATTGCTTAAGCTGCTGCTCTTATTGCAACCTCTATCCCGCAGAGGAGCAGATAATACACAGAAAGTTCACCCCTCTCTTGGAAGTAATTACTCACCATTATTAGGATATATACTCACCGTAATATCCATGATTTGGCATGGTTGTGCCAAGCCGGGCAACCCCGAGGATAAGGGAGTTGTAACAAAGAGAGGAGAAGAATGTGTGTGAGCAATTGCTATTCTCTGATGTGAAATGTCAATGTACAACAATCGCCTCACCCGATTAGGGCAAGAGGCGACTGTGCAAAAGACCAGATAGCGAGCAATATGCAAACAAAATACTACCAGGAACACATTAAGTGTCCTTATTATCACTACTCTCCGCATATCTATTTTTAAATCCATGGTACCTATGACTTGAAGCACTCAGAGATTTCTAAGTGACATTAATGGCACAGCCGTCACGATATTGTCTATCAATTCATCACTCTTCTTACTGGCCACACTTAAAAAGTATGATCTTCTTGGGTGGAAATTAGTAGAATAGTATGAAATGATAGTCTTGCGGGGAACACCTGAGAATTGTTCAAGCTGGGATATATCTCGATGCCATGATGGTTGATTTTGCCACGATGACCAGGAGTTATTTTGGGCGGCAGTATCATTACTCAATGCTTGTTTTGCTAATCGCTGCATAGTACCTCCGGCAATACATATCAAGAGTATTGAACTGATGGCAATAACCTCAGGTGTATCCTTGCTTTTACGAGGCGTTGCACTCAGTCTCCTCTTCTGACGAGGGCGAATATGACTACTACTTGGTTTTGACTGACTGCTTGGTTTGGCTTGCACAGCAGAAGAGGCACTGATATCCCTTACACACTGTATGGCAACTGATGTCGCGGCAGATACTGCACACGAAGGAAGATTAAGTGACTTAGCCATTCGAAGAATCAAGTCAGCTAATGCCGCCTCTTCTGAATTGACTTCCGAAGTATATTCACTCTTGACGGGTACCGGCACAGAAGTATCAGCTGCTGAGGATGTTTGCTGATCGCCATAGTTGGGTGTCACCTCCTTGACTGGTGCCTCATGATCTGCGCCTTCTTCAGACTTGACCTTGGGCAATGATGTAGACGGCAATGTTGCTGCCAAATCTTGTGTAGTGGCTAATCCACCCCCTCTTCCTCTACCTATCGGCTCAACAATTTCTGGCAGTGCAGTTCTCAACTCTTGCATGGCACGTGAGCAATACTTGGGTCGGACTAATACCTCAGCCACTTGTTGTCCATCACTACTCGGAGAATTGGCACCATTGATTTTATCAATAACCTGATATGTACCGAATGCTGAACACACCTCAGTCAATGTTCGTCCAATTCCGGTACGCTTAGCAGAGAGGTATAATATAGCTGCTCCCAGTGAGGCATACTGCTTTAATCGATGTATTTCCATTGCCAATGGAGATGATTTAGATTTTTTAGATGATAAAGAAGATGTTGATATTAATCCTTCTAAACCAGTACCAAGCAAGGATAGCGATAAGGCACTCTCAGTAGTATTCGCCCCCGCCAGTGTGGACGATCCGCTAGACGATATACCCTTGATACGTATACCATCAGTTTTAGAAACAAACTTGAGTAACCATTCAATTGATTCACGAAAAGTTGGATTCGCCGGACCATTCAAGTCTAATTTCAAAGCTGCCTTTTCAAGTATGGTAAAAGTCATGTGTAACTTTTGCAATGAGGTACGTCTTGAGGCATCACATTTCTTGATAAGCTGTGCTCGTTCAGTTTCTACTGTTGACGGTGTCCACTCATCAGCTGTGGATGGGGTGGATGTTGACCACTGCTGAACTTGTTCTAATGTTCCATAGAGGATAATAGCATCAGTAAGTGACCACTTTTTATCCTTGAGTGATATAAATGCATGCTCTTCTTCTTCTTGGTCCCCAATTGCTGCCCTTTTTCTTGTAGATGGAAACTCTTCACCGCGTTGACGCATTAATCCCTCATAATCCCCATTAACTTCAATCCCATCGTCATTTGAAGAATTATCTTCTTCTATCTCCCCTCTATCAATTTGTGCATCCCTTGCCTTCCTTTCCAAGATAACATTCCTATACCGTTCCTTCTGTTCCTGTTCAATCATATTCTCAATCATATTATGTGTACGTTTTAATCTACCCCTAACTATTGCCATACGATGTTTCTCATCGGATGTACCTCGTGCCACACCATTCGATCCTGCGTATACAGTAGAACTCATTTTAGTTGGCATTAATCCACCAACCCATTTAGTTTCATCTACTAATACATCACGACCACATCTTGCTTTCCTCATATTGGTGGATGTATCGACTTCATTAGTATTTGCAAATTCTCTCCATTCAGCTGATGGATCACGTAAATGTGAATCTAATACTGTACCGCATTGTGTACATATTAAATCCCCAGCGGTACTGTCCATATGGAATGAGGTGGGTGGTGCCGAGCATTGTGGACAGGGATAGTTTGTTGCGTTTGAGGTATTGTATGGTTGATGATAGGCGTAGTGTGGATCATGTGGTGGTGAATATCGTGGTGGAGAATCATGATATGATACTGACCGTGAGTTGTGATGAATCTTTTGATGATGCATCGTATATGATTACTTGTAGCCTTGTTGGCGAGTTAGTTGGACCAAAGTGATACGATACTTTAATAATTATCAACGCCCCCCTAGACCTCAACCAATCGAAATATCGATTAAGCCTGATCTACTGACGATAATAAATACCAACTAATAGCTCATTATTGCATGCCACTTGCAACGCATTAATAACTGTTAGCAACAGATAGCAACCACCCACCACCCATTTTAATTTTATGAGAGTTTGATAGTTTCGAGTTTTGCAGGATACCTTGGGGTATCCTTCAATATATCATTGCCACTTCATGTACGCGCTACGCCAGAAGCGGATATCGATATGGCAGAGTGAAGATAGTGAATAATTATAACATAGCATACCTTGACTACTTTGTCAATGAGTAGAAAAGATATTGGCCGTCTTGGCATAGACAAAAGATAATTTATATTCTTTATTATTAGCTTTTCAAGACAATACGTCTCTCTTGGGGCTAGTATGGCCCGTACCAATGATCTCCACCGTCGTAGTAAGGATCACGTTTTCTTAACCCCGTCTCGAATACAACACCTGTGCAATCCACATCACAATTACGTATCAACACACCTGCCCATGCCTCCATACCACGCTTGTTCTTAATCAAGCCATGGTAATGAAATCTGAACACAGTATCGACCTCAATACTTAGCAGGTCAGCCACATCTCCTAAAACATCTAATGCCGGCTGAATCTTCCTTGCAATGTTCTCATCAATCTGTCCAGGTAAGGTCGAGCCTGTCAATACACCCTTTTCTTTATATATAGCCGTCTTCGAAGCATGATACTCAGCACTAGTACCGGCGGGTAGCCATTCATTATTCTTCGCCCGAGCCAATTGCACGGCAACCTTTCGTGCTCGGGCAGCCCCCAAGGCATCAAAGTCTGTTCGATCTTCGTCTTTAGTGAATCGATTGTTTGTGTATGGTTGTTTGGGGTATGATAACTGTTCAGGATAACCGTGCCACTTTGCGGTATGTCTGGGTACCTCCTGCTTCAGGAAAGGATCTTCGTATGTATCAATCTCTTGTAAACTCTTACGAAAGGTGGTAATATCAGCATTTACATCACTTTCTGGATCACCATCAACAAAATCTTTAGGTACCAATCGTTCATCTCTTGTCTTTTCGTCAATCACATATGAATCCGGTGGGTTTAATATAGTACGTGTATCAATAGGATTCGAAGGACCAAACATTGGATTGTATCCAATTTCATGCCCTTCCTCATCTAATGGTGTTTCCTTGACATATTCATATTGTGGATCTAATTCATTAGGATCAGAATCACCCTCATCGGCATCCCATTCATAATCAAACTTATCTACTAAATCGGCATCCGACCATTGACCTAGTGTCTTAGCATCAACTGCTGATGGATCATCATCGTCATCTTCGACAAGCGCATCCTGTAAGTAGTATACATATTGATGTGAGAAGAATACATAATAATATGATGTATATGATATAGATAAATTTAGAGAACATATGATTTGTCCAAGACAGTCAAACTCACCTCTGGTTCACCATATTCAGATAGATCTATATTATCCTGTGTATATGCACGTAGACCGGAATCAATTTCATCAAGGATACGATCACGGATTTGCAAATCAGTTTCACTTTCTGTAGTCGCCTTACTTGTGATGTCTTGATGTAAACATGTTGATGGGCGGCAATTTTCATCACTATTTTGTAGCGGTGGTTGCCGTAAACTTCTAGACGCTTGGAAACAATTAACAGGACAGTAATTCAACGAGAGAAGGAGAATTGTAAGGCTAGTAGCCCGCATTTGAAGAGATGTAGTAGTAGTCATCAGATGTGTGTTTTGCAAGTTGTAAAGTGATGGTAGGTCGATGGTCGATGGTGGTTTTGGCATAAAAAATCACGGGTACCCACCATCTCAATTATTACAAGTGGAATTAGCGTGGCTGGCGGATGTATGTACGATATGGCGAGGTGATTGCTGAGGCAAATGCTTCTAGGCTATTCTCCCTTTTCCGAGTATATGTTAAAGTGGTGCATCTCCTGAGGAGTGTCACCAGCGATGTGCGTCGGTGTGAAGTATGCAATCAAGTTTCATTTGACTTGGCTCATGAAAAGGAATGTACCGGGAGATATTAAGCTGTAAACTGAACAAGAGTAGATGTAATATCTGTTTAACTTATATCAGAACTACCAGGATATACAATACAATACATAGCAGACAGGGCAGAGGCAAACTCAACACCAATTATTCAGTTGGGAAAGGAGTGATTGGCGGCGCGGCCTGCATCCCCCGAGGACGTGGTATCCCGGGTGTTGGTGCTAAGGTTTTGTTCGTTCCAACAGTCTCTGATACCGCAGGTGTTGGTTTGAGAGTCGGCGGCTTTGAAGGCGATGTTGAAGGCGCGTTTGTTGGTGTCTTACTTGGACCTTGTGAGGGAGATTGGCTTGGGTTTGATGTGGGCTAGCAGATGAAGGGAAGTCAGTTTGATTTGAGAAAAGATAAATATTTGCACCTGTAGACAAAGATATGCCGGAACTTACCTCCTTAGTTGGTGATCCAGACGGTGCACGAGAGGGGGATTTGCTTGGCTGTCAATCACATATGGATACAAGAAATGAGTTGAGGTTGAGGGTTTTGCAAATGAGGTTAATTAAACAAATGTATCCCATATTACTTCTTATGTTCTTACCTCCATAGTTGGTGATCCAGTTGGTGAGCTCGAAGGAGTTTGTGTCGGAGATCCAGTTGGTGAGCTCGAGGGAGATGACGTCGGAGGCTGAGTAGCCTTCCCTGCTTTTGCCTATATTATATGGTAGAATAACAACATGAACGGATTGTTGATTAGTGGTCGTTGCAACGAAATGGCGGTTGGTTCATATCATATGCACAAAATCTATGCACATACTCGACACAACTTACACCTGACGACTTATCAGACTTGGACTTGCCACTCTTGGCACCCCCATCACTCTTACCACCATGGTCTGAGGCTGTAAAGTCAACAGTCATTGCACTACTAACTGAAGATGCATCATCGTTACCATAGATGTTGCCGATTGGACCATATCCCAGACCGATACCAATACCGAAGAATACGGCAAAAGAAGCCATTGCAATAACGAACCACTTGATATTGGAGGTAATGTACGAGTATCCAGCGGTAGCGTATGAGGTTTCGTTATCAACACTTTCATCATTCATCGTTGATTCATCATCTTGTTGGTGTAACTGTTCGGTGTCGTCTTCATCCTCCTCAACTAAAGCACCGCCGCTACTACTACTGAAGAAGGTAGGAGATGCCTCGACCTCGAAGCCGTTGTCTATTTCAATTTCATTCATCTTCATTGTTTGTATTAAATGTCGGGGATAGGGAAGATTATGGAAGTGTTATTATGGTTGTTGGCTTTTTCATTGGCTGAGCTGATCGAAATCTTCGTTTCGTCGTAATACTGAATTCCTCTGTAGGATTGTACCAGCTGTGCAGTATTTCTAAGCAAGATTGTTCGGGAATTGATTTGTCGGAGTAACTCAACTTTCTTTGAACGATGTGCTTGGAGATCTTTTGTATACACATGGAATTGTGGCAGTATAGTAGGAATCGTGTTTCCGCTAATAATGACTCCCCTGCATACAGAGTAAGGTTTAAATGACGTTCCAAGACCAAAGTCCCTTAACATTCTTACATTTGCTCCGTTGGATGATGGCATCTCTCAATCGCTGTTAGGGCATCACAATCCTCTCTCCCAGAGGTTTACTTCATAGAAATAGTCTCTTGGATCCCGCATGCCTTGTTCAATAATAGACTTTTCACTGGATATCTTGAATGACACTCCGTTCACCATCCTTAAAGATCTCATTGAACTCGTCATCTGATATCATAAAGCCTGTTCTTTTCATTTCTGCAAAGTCTATCACTCTCATCTCACAATTGTCAAAATTATACCCTGTTAGCCACTCAAGTACACCCCAAGACATATCAATGCGATGGTAGATTCCGGTCGTTGTGCTAGCCAATCATATAGGGACATCATTCTTTCATTGAAAGCTGATTCTATCTCGCCAGGTTCTGCGTATGATTGTCCGTCATTACTAGGTCTCCACTCTTTGTAGTTGTTTGAAGAGTAGTCTGATACCCACCATGAATCTGATTTCTCTTTTGGTATCTCACTATCAAAATCAACTATCGGATATTGCTTCTTTAATTGCTTTGCAGATGTACCAAAATCAGATATAAGATATACCCGCTCACTAGCCTGTGGTAATGCAATTATTGGTACCTTTCCAGGCCACATGTTTGGGTATAGTGCTATTTCCATTGTTTGTAATGCCCTTGTAAGTGGAGACACTGCAATCAGTTGTATATCTTCTAAGATGTTACTGTCCTCTTTTTGTAGTCTAGACGATAAACTTTCAGCCTGACGTATACCTCTGTCTGAAAGAGGTGAATCTCTATACTTTGCAATATCCTTTGGATCTTTAAATACATCCGTAAATTGCGGATCTCCCCATCTACTACCCGGTATCGATAGATACTCATTCATATATGTACATCCATGACGTATTAGAACTATTCTCTTATTTGATGATTCATTTGTAGTAGTTGTTGTTGTATCGGTACTGTCAGTGGATTGTATTTTAAGTTTTGAGTTGCAATGATAGTTGTTGTTGTGTAATGATGGAAAGTTATTGATAAAGAATGATGACACATGATGTGCACATAGAATAAGTAATGAAGAACTAAGAAAGCACCACATCATTCCATCATTAATGTGTTGAGTTTGATAATGTATTTATTGTGCCTAAGCTGCTGCCGTATTGCATTTACTTTACATATAGCTACTCAGTTATGAAATCTATTAGCTCCTTCCGAAACCTTCAACATATCTGCAGCTGAATATGAGCAATGGTAGGTACGATATTAAGGAGAGGGGAAAAATTAAGGAAGTAAAGTAGTTAGTTAGTGGAGGGGAGAGGATACCATTGGTGGTGGCCCTCACACTTTGTCTATAAGCAAAATGAGGATTTGTTTATTGCTTGTTCATTGGTTTTGGTATTGCTATTGGTTGAGGTTTCATACGGCAACTTCTATCTTATTGAAACTTGTATAATAATGTCGTCTTCCATTTATAGATTCGGATCAGCAATATACATCGTTTACATTGCCTTCAGAGCTAGTATTGCCAATCTATCCCCCATTACTGATTGTGATGAAGTTTATAATTATTGGGAACCATTGCACTTCATCCTGTATGGAACGTAAGTCGCTTTTACTTATACCTTAGTGTTGTTTATTGTTTATACGTATTTATGTCTCATTCATTTCAATAATGTCATGTCTCTATAAAAGAGGAATGCAAACTTGGGAATATGCACCACAGTATGCACTTCGAACTTATGCCTACCTCATTCCAATGGCAGGAATTGCAAAATCATTTCAATATATACTGAATTATATGCCTCCTTCATTGGTTGATCAACTATCTACATTGTTATTAGTACAATCTACTACAACAACATCAACAACTGATCTCTTAGCGGGAAATAACAAACCACTGTTATTTGCACTACTGCGATCCTTCTTGGCATTCATATCATGTTACTCAGAGTTATCATTCATAAATGCAATACATGATACTATAAGTCCAACAATTGCACATTGGACAGCTATATCTAGTATATCAGCAGCTGGTAATTTTCATTCAAATCAAGCATACTTACCTTCGTCAACAGTTATGATATTATGGAGACTTAGTGTTGCTAATCAGATGAATGGATATCATACATTAGCTATATTATGGGGATTGGTAGCAGTGTTGGCTGTTGGTTGGCCATTCTGTGCTGTATTGTTTATATCAACAGGATTTTGGGCTCTATGGAAGGCTGGATTATGTGACTTTATCAAGGAAAGGAAGTGGAATAAGCTCGTACCAGTTATACAAGTCTTGATCCGAACAGCACTACATGCAATTATCATCCAAGTTATTGTCATGGGTATTGATTACTATTACTATGATCAACTCGTTTCACCAATATGGAACATCTTTGCTTATAATACCAAGTCGGGAGGCGATGAACTCTACGGAATTGAACCATTATCATATTACCTCAAGAATCTACTTCTCAACTTTAATTTGGTAGCAATACTTGGGGTCCTATCGCTTCCATTGGTTCTGTTGAAAACATTGACAGCAAAGAATAAAAACAATACAACAAGCAGTATGGAGATATTAGTTCTCATTCCAATGTATATTTGGATGGCTATAGTTCTTCCGCGTCCTCATAAGGAAGAACGATTTCTCTTTCCGATATATCCGGCGCTTTGTTTTGGTGCCGCGGTGACAACTAGAGAAGTTTTAGATATGTACACTGCTGTGACGAATGCACTACTTCAGCGGAAAAAGGGAAAGAAACGAAACAACAATACCAATCTACTCATAGGGTTGGCGCTTCTATCTATACCCACGATCATCTCAATCTCCCGATCATTTGCATTACATGACAACTATACAGCTCCATTAGCAATATATCAAAAAGTGTATTCTCATGCAGCAAACAATAGTAAAGAGAGAATGAGGTATGTTTGTACTGCAGGTGAATGGTACAGATTCCCATCATCTTTCTTCATACCACCAAATCATCAGTTGGGATTCTTGAAATCTTCATTTACTGGACAACTGCCACAACCATTTACAGAATTTGGTTCTAAAACGGATAGTCTTAGTGTACAAACTGGCAAGTTTAATGATATGAATAAGGAGGAAATGGAACGCTATGTTGATATCAGTCAGTGTTCCTATGCTATTGAATTAGTATCATCATCTCTATCTGAACTGAACAATAATACAAACGATGATACAGCCGAGGGCATACAATACATGAAATCAGATACATCCGATGGATCCTGGAGGATACTATCATCTCATAAATACCTTGACGCTGAAGCAACACCGCTATTGCATAGAATACTATACTTTCCATTTGGAAGAGATGAGAAGGCAGTGTTCAAACATTACAATGTATATGTAAAAGAGATGTCGGAGGTCGGTGACATATAATATGATCACATTAGATTATATTGGACTACTACAACAACTCCCTCCAAGGTGAGCTGTACTACATCAAATCTTGTAACATTTCAGTTTGTGTTGTAACCTTTTTGTTTTCTTTTGCTGCCTTCTTCTCTGCTTGCTTTTCTCTGATTCTTTCATTGTAATCTTTCTTTCTTGGGGCAGTAGTCTTCTCCATTTGTACTTCCCGAATCTTTTCGGCTTTATTTGGCATGAGGGGTAGTGGAATAAACGGAAGTCCAGACATACTAATTAAATTGTGTTAGCAACAACTTAGTGTGAAGAGCAATTTTAATTGCAAACAAACTATGAGCATCTCAACTCTCATCATTGCATGATACAGCATCATCTTGTGAGGTTCTTGGACAAGACTATCTCCCCTATAAGTTTTCATGGAGACGTGCATAAAACTTGGAGTTGATCTTGATTTGGCTACTATTGCAAGCCACATCATCATTGTCATAATACGCAAAGAACGCTAACATCGCAGTAGAGCCTGATGATAGTCTAAACTTGTTGGCCACGACGATATTGGAGTTGTAAGCTAGAACACGTTGTGGGCTGTGTATAGTATTGTTCATATGCCATAGAGATACTGATTGAACTTAACTGTAACTGATTGCTTTATATGTTGCTACTAGCACTGTCAATTATACTAAACAACCTCTATGTAAGATGACGTTTTACCAGACGTATTCGATCTAAGAACAACAGTCTGTATTCGTTTTCTCAAACCAATCTCAAATAGCTTTTTATCTAATATATCTTCCTTAGAACTTGACTGTTTGTCTTTCATGTTGCTGCTCATTATACCCTTGACAAAGCAATCTGTTGCCACTTCTATTGCTTCTTTGACAGTCAATGTACCAAGGTAAGTCCTTATGTCTTCTCGTGAGACATCTATGTCATTCTCTTCATCATCATTTTGTTGTTGTTTTTGCTCAAGCTTCTTCCATTTTTGCACATGTTGCAATAGTTCTGCTTCTATCTTCATGCCACCCCGTCCCACAGCTGATGCATGCAATCTCCAAAACTGTCCAGTTAGGTCTACTCGCCATAGAAATAAATTATCATCCCCACTATTGTTGATATTATTTGATGGATTACGCGCTCCCACCGCTAGCAGAGTACTCTGAATTCATAATCAACGACATGGCTTTTGTTGAGAAGAAGAAACATATGATATGTACATAAGATATTATGAATACACTCACCGATAACATTCGTCCATATTTACCACCCATACTCTGTGTTGAACTTTGTGCCATATCAGCGACTCTTCGAGCTAGTGATGATACATCTACACTTGCCGCGCCACCCATAATTGGTCTACTTCTCTGTGGATCACAACCATCAAAATTGCCATTTATGCCCTCTAATGAGTGATGGATGAACCAATCAACACCCCCATTATCATTGGAAAACGTTGATAATGAAACTTCCATAGCTCTACGGAGTAATATTGTTGAATCTATTGCTTTACCTCCCGCACCGACTATTAACGTTGGAGATAATATTGATATTGGATTGGTAATTGTGGTTGTAGATGTTGATGTATCCTCTATTGATAATGGTATGTAGGTTGTTCTTTCCTCTGACGCAGCAGTTGTATCACTGTCATCATCATCTTGTTGCTCTTTTGTATAGTATGCTTCATCACGATGTAAATATGGACTTGCTGAGCCAATTCCCAACAATACCACAAACTCTCCATCATTGCTACTAGAACCACAATGCATTGCAAATACACCACAAGATACTGAATCACTACTACTACTACTACCATCTAATAACATTGCCTCCTTAGCAACAGATTCTACACCATGCAATCGTCCTCCGGGGGCGAATACTGTAGGTCCATATTGAGCATACTGTTGTGCTTCAAGTGTAGATTTTAAAGTCTCATGGTGATTGTTTGTGGTGGCTGATGAAGACGAAACTAATTTTGTTGATACAAAACAACTGCAACTTATTAACAATAGAGACCTCTTCATTGTACATGAATCTATAATGTATAAGCTATTGTATATTGGATGGCGCACGGCGTTTATTGGGTGCTGCAACTATGCTAATTTGCTAATTTACACTCTCATAATAAATAAACATGAATAAATAATCACTTGAGCGACCAAACAGTCACAATTTTCACTTATTTTCAACAAAACAAAGACAAGCAAAGAAGGTACACCCAACCAAATTATAGCATCTATTAACACCACAACATCCCATCATATAAATCAACAATTAACGCATTAGTTGTACACCATTGGATAGTGATTTTAATCCAATTAACCCCCAACAAATAATACCAAACAGCATTTTTTATAAGCTACCTAACATAGCAAGAGCGAAAATTGTAGTGCTAGCTTGCTAACAATGAATGAAGACGGACGCTCAAAGCGACGCCGAGCGTCAAGTAAACCGTTACGATATCAGCATGATGAATCAGAAGATGAAAAATCTCCGCCTACTAAATCACCACCGCCCGCATCGGCCGTGAAGAAGAATGGTACTAAAAGACAAAAGACAAAACAAAATAAGGGTACACCATCTGCCGCAACCTCAAAGAAACAACCCTCAACAAACGACGCCAAGGATGTTGGAGAAGAGGAGACCCCATCCAAGAAACCACGGATTAAAATTCGATTATCCGTCAAAGGTGGTAAAGGGGGTGGTACGGCCGGTTCGTCATCACCTACACCAACACGAGGAAAACGTAAGGCCATGCCTGAACCGCAAGATGATAACAATGGGAAGAAGAAGGCTGGCGGTGGTAAAAGGAAGATTGAGCCGGAGGAGAAGGTTGCTTCAAAATCTTCGTCAAGGGAGATCAAGGTACGGGTGAAGGTTAATAATAAGGCATGTCGTGAGGGTGTAGCAATTGCTGTGAAAGATGAACCTGTAACAACCAAGAAGAAAAAGGCTGCACCCAAGAAGAAGGTTAAGGAGGAAGAGACAAGTGGTGCAAAATCATCTTCCAAAGAGATTAAAGTACGGGTGAAGGTTGACAATAAGACGTGTAAAGAAGGTGTGGCAATAGCTGTTAAGGATCAACCTGTAAAGAAGAAGAAAAAGACTGCATCCACCACCAATAAGAAGGTTAATTCATCATCTGAAAGGCAAAAGTTCATTCGTAAATGGAATCGCTTGTCTACTCAAACTGAGTTGATGAAAGCCTGTGAAGAGATAAATGTTGCATGTGGTAGAGCTACCGTGGAACAATTGCACAAGCGCCTTATGAAGTGGCTTGACGGGACGTATCCCGAACCACAGGAGGAGATTAAGGTACGTGTGAAGGTTAATAATAAAACATGTAGTGAGGGAGTTACAGTGGCTATTAAGGGTGGTGGTAAGAAGAAGAAGTCAGTGGGGAAGAAGGGCAAACTCAAGAAAGAGGAAGATTCTGATAACAGTGATGTGGATGAAATCGATGAGGATGACGAGGATGATATGGATGTAAAAGAAGAAAACGAGGGTGGGGATGACGAAGATGAAGAAATGGAGGAAGTTGATCTTCCACAAGATAACATCTTTGAGGGTGGCGCACCTGATATATCAGCTGCCAAGCTCAAATTCCCTTATCGGTTATGCAAGGTCCCTACTTGCAACAAGTACAAGAAGTCACGGTCGGATGGTTATTGTCGTATTCACTATCAAGAGTTTGGTCCCAAGTCTGATGCCAAGAAGAAGGGCAATGAGGATGAGCAGAGTGAGGAGGAGGAAGTTGAAGACAGCAAGCCGGCAGCCAAGAAGACTGAGGTTCCTCAAGACGTTCCCCAAGAAGAGGATTCGGCAGAACAACCGCAAGATCCCAAGACTTCTGCCGAGAATGCAACAGAAGGATCATCTGCCGCCAAAGGTACATCCACTGACAACAGCAAGGAAGCTGCTGCTGCCACACCCAGTGTCCGTCCATCCAATTATGTTCAAGTTACCGCTGCATTCAAGTGTTCTGATGTTGTTGATGCCGTTCTGAAGAGTAAGAAATCATTTAAGAAGCTGCGTAATGGCTCTAGAGATTACATCAAAGAGCTTGCAGGTAAGGAAGACATTAAGTTTGGAAACCAATACTGGCAGAGCATACGATCTCTTCTACATGATGCCATTGATGCTTCGAAGAATGGGGAGGAAATAAACCACGCCTCTCTTTTACGGCTGTACACATCGTCCAATAATATGGCACCACTCTCTGCTGAGGATCGTCTAACTCTCAGATCACCGAGATCTCCAAAGAAAGACGCACCGAAGGTACAAGCATCCTCACTAGAGGAAGAAGATGACATTGATGATGGCGTGACGAAGGTTCGTGTGAGACTATCAAGTAAACTGCAACAGGGATTTTGTCAAGCGATACTACCAGCTGAGTTACGTGAGAAGTGGGAGATGGTAGCAGAGCGACCTAAGAAGAAGAAGAGTGAGGAAACCACTAATAAGAAAGTATCAGGGGAGTCAAAGAAGAATGAAGGACCAACAAAACCAGAGAATGCTGGAGGGGCTAAGCTTTCTTATTATATGAAACAAGCTTACGGGCAAATTGGGGAAATCGACGGCGATGATGATGAATATGAGACGGAGACGATAGTAAAGGAGCTTTATCAATGCCCCAAGTGTGATAAAACGAACCTTACTAAGAATGGAATGCATGCTCACTGGGGGATGAAGCACTCTAATTATGATAGTAAGTCGGCGAAAAAGTCGGGTGATAATGGGGTGAAGTGTGACCTTTCTTTATGCAAGGTAGTTGGCAAGACAACTGTTGTGGTGAGGAAGAAGAAAAATAATAACGGCAACAAGAAAGTAAAGAAGAGAAAGTCTACCGACGGTGCTCTGCCATCGTTGGGATTACCAAAAATTGGGGATGACGCCGCCATGAAAGGCGATGAGAGTACTCCACATATCACTGTGTCGCCATCAAGGCCAGCTTGGCCGCCACAGAATTTAAAAGCATCATCAAGGATCGACCCAAGCCAGCTCGACTTTGAAGTCAATTTGAACCCCATCAAGAAAACAAACGGATCCTTGAAGTGCCTTGCTGTTGGTTGTGAAAAGAATCAACAAGGAAGTGCCAAGTTTTGTAGAACACACCATAACCAGTACCTCATCTGTATGGGGTTGTGTGGATCTTGGGAGTGTAAGTGTGGTAGCAAGATTGCAGATTTTCAAGATCGGTGTGGCAAGTGTCATAGATGGAGGGACGGAAAGCACCCAGGTAATGGCAATGCTGATCCTAACAAGTCGAGAAAGGTCAGGAACTCGTTGGAGGTCATTTCCAAGAGAGGAATGGAAGTCGCTGAACTCCCAACAGTACAAGAAAGTACTGCCGCAGTGGTTCCACTTCCTCAAGCTCAACTTGATACTATTGCCGCCATGTCTGCTTCTCAACAAAAGCAAGTTGCTCCTGCTGCTGCCTCATTCGGGGGTATTCCTTCTGAGATATCAGTGTCTCAAGGCACCGCTGCAGAAGTTGTAGCGCCGCCGCCACCTGAACTGCCCATCAATCGTAACTATAAAGTTACAGTCAAGACTGATAATGGAGTAGAAGAAGTGCCCATTAGCTATCCTCCCGATAACTTGAACTACTATGGAAGCATCCATCCAGCTCTTGGTTATCCATACATCAGTCTTCACTACGACTTCAATCTATCATACTACCAGAACAATACTTACGACTACCTGGTATCGGGTCTTGGCCGTGATGCTTCTTCTAAGGAGGGAGGTAAGGAGGACGGCTCTAGTGATGATGATGATGACAAAGAAGGTGCGGCTTCAAGTGCTGATGATAGCGAGGAAAAGAAAGTCGACGATGACAATGATGAGGATTCCAGCCGCAGTGAAGTCGACAGTAAACAGTCAGTGTAAATAGGCAGATGGGTAGTTGGTGTTAGGCCATACCCCAATTGTAAATTAGAACTAGCGCTTCCTCGTCACAATGTTTACTTCTAGTTTCATTAGTGGAGAGATGAAATAGTTTTACTACACATTTATCTTCTACGGAGAAGCCAATTCTTAAGTCTATACCTTCTAGAAGGAGAAGTTGACTCAACCTCCTCATCACCCTGAAGGTCATCGAGTTTATTATCATTTACTCTCATTTCATCTTCATTCTCCGACGACACTCTAATTGGGAGACTTGGACTAACACGGGTAAAAACCTTTCCATCTAATCGCTCTTGTAACTCCTGTTCTAAACCACCAACCATTACCTCCAATATCCCATCAACATTATACGCACCCAACTTTCGTGCATTGCGCAATTCTTCTACCACATTCAAAACTAACGTCAAGGCAAAGGCCAGAATACCGAATAGGTATTGTTGCAGCACAAGTACATTTGGTGCAATTGCCTGACTTCCTGAACCACATACGGGAAATGTTGATAGTACAATCACACCAAGCAAACGAAGGCAGTAAATATGTAATGCAGGTAACTTCCGTTGTAATGCACCACAACGATTGGCACGTGCCTGTCTTAATGATTTGACTGTTTCATAAACAACACCGGGCAAACCTACCGATGTGGCATACAATATTGATTCCAGTGGATCATCCTTTGGTAAGCCGGATGTAACTGCAATCGGATCTTTAGTTGATAGTACCTTTAAATCATTCTGGACATAATCATTCATTCGTGATATAAGTGAGGGGTACAATCCTGGTCTACCATACGTCATTAATGATATTTGCTCTAGAAGTGACTTTGCCTCTGTAACTTCCTCAAATAGTGCATAAAAGACCAATTCCTGTTGTTGATACATGAAGTAATATGTTTGACCTACCAACATACCAAATAACAAAGCACAGGTTGTTAATATATTCTGTACATATTGTGATAAATCATTGGATAATACCGTCAATACATCATCAGTGTAAAGTAAGCCGTTTGAACCATCCACACCATCATATGTCGAGGAAGGTAACTGTATTAACCATTGAGCCATTGAGGGGTAAACAATCGTGGCAATAATTGCAACTAAGATACTTGGTAGTACAACTCGAACAACTGTACGTATTTGATATGAAAGAGGTGTTAATGTTGATGAAGCTTGAGCAATTGTATCAAGTGCTGATCCTGGTGAGTATGATTCCATTACATAGGATGAGCCGCCATCACTGTTGGTCTTAATTTTAGCATCTTCATTGTTACTAGACTTCCATTGCAATGATTGTTCAGCAAATATATTGGATATATAATCAGCAATTACATCAATTGGATCAACTATAATCTGATCTCCTAATTTTATTTGTGATTGTGTTGGATGATATATCTCTGATGGTTGAAAGTAGCTATTATTGTTATTTTTTTGTGTATCTCTTGATTTGTTATCATGTTGTTTTTGTGTTTTACTACTACTACTACCATTAGTTTGTTCATAATCTGAATCATCTGACGGAAAGGCACTCTCAACTATTGGAGTTGCATATAGACGATTGCAACCATTATTCAGAGTCTGATGATGACTTGCTACCAGAAAAGCTGCAGTGTATTGAAGTGGAGCTGATGCTACTAGAAAAAGGATGCGAATAACCATGATATTCAGGCGAATAATCAAATACAACGACCCCAACAACACAAACAAACAATAACTAAAAATCACTCTCGGTCCAACTCTCATAAAAGGATTGGAAAAGGATACCCTTAGAGAACCAGCACCAATTGAAAGAGTGTTGAATTGAAAAGCTGTACCTATATACTTCAATCCATTGTATGGTATACCAATCGTTTTCGTATTGGGACAAGAGGTTTGCAAAGATAGTTGTACTAACTACGCTCGACCTCAAAAAGCCATCACTCAGTCACATCGATCACATCTCATCACTGCAATGCCTCTTCGAGACGAACGATAGACTGCTTCAATATGATATGATATACCCATTAGAGAGCGATTACTAAGAATAGACGATGCCGCCAAACTTCTATCAGTATTATCTTCTTATTTTGAGTTGCCTTCTTGTCATCCAACATTTTGCATATTCACTGAGCATGATATCAGCAACAACAACATCACTTTCTCCAAAACTAATTACCATCAGTGAAAAGGTTTGGAGGAAAGCAGCATCAAAACATTCACAACAGATAAAAACATTATTGCAACCAGGTTTAACATCTCTTGACCATGTAATTAATAGTGGTAGAAGGACAAACAATCGACAATATCAAGATGATTGGTCTGCATTAGATCCAGTAAATCCGATATATAACTTTCTTATCGAGTATTATGGATTAAAGGTATGTTAAAATGATGCTGTATATTAGAATGATATATCAGTATAATAATATATTCTCATCTTTTTTATTATTCAGGGCGCTAAAGGACCGAGAAGATTAGGTAGATGGTCTCCTGATCCAAGACTATTGCTGGACAACAATAATAGTGTCAATGATGATAACACCAAAAGCATATTATGCACTAAAAAATTATCACCATCAGATACAATCTACAGTTCTGCAATGAAAGCATCACATAATTTGGGTGGGATACTACTCGAGAATGCATCACTCGATGATCTAGGTGGTACGTTGCACATGAGAGGAGCTATTCCAATACAAATAGAAGATCGACAATCAAGTAATAACAATAGTGATGAAGATACAGAACAACCACTTCATGGTATACTATACAATCCAGCAATCTTTTATAATAGACATCTATCAATACGACCAGATGATATCGAAAGAAGACAACAGATATTGAAAACATTAGCTCCATTTCAGTGGTACTCATCGATCTTACAAACCACTCTCAATTCAGAACCTATATTACATTGCTATGGATTACACGAATGGGCCATGCAATACCATCCACAGGGTGCAGACCCTCCGCCATCAGCAAAGTATCAAAATAGTTTAAAGTTGCGTGTATCGCGTGAGATTATCAATGAAACGGTGGAGAGAAAAGGAATTAGATGTACACATGTTGATGCCCTTCGGTTCTTCGCACCTGCGGCCGGACCATTGAATCATCATGGTGCAAGTTTAGAACGAATGGATCAATTACGATTAGAGCAGAAGGGTTGTGTTCATGCACACATGGATTTATTAAAGATTGGGTTAAAATTGAATTCATTTATTGATTCACAACTGATGGTAGATATACTTGAGGTAGCTCTAGCCGCTCGTAAGTTGGATGTAGAGGCTAGTCCATATGACGCTACTAAATACGGAGCCGGCATCGTGCCAATCGAAACAAATGAGGGACGGAAATTATATCGAGAGCAGCAGATAATATTAATGCAAAAAGCAGAACCAATCCGGATAAGATTGCTGGAGGCATACAACACATTTATGCAACTAGCCTTTGATGAAGAGTATTTAGATATTGATATAGATGATACCAAGCACAAGACAAAGGAAGAACCACAAGTATATATTGCCCCAGAGAGACTCAGTACAGCTCAGCCTGGTGGCAAGCCATGGAGAAGAAGTCTGCTTGAGAAGTAACCTTGAATCAACAAGGCATCACTCAATAATGACCCGCTAGCAACCCTACTTACACGCAAACACAACACATGAGCTAATCTCCTACCTATACTATGAATTATACTATACCATTGTGCCTAGTGCACTTTCGGTGATTGGATTAATTGGAAACGACATGTCATAGACAAGACCAGAGTATCCTTCTTCACCAAGCCAATCTTGATAATCGTAATCCCACACTCGCCTCCCAGTCTCAGCGTTTGGTCCGCACTTCGGAAACACAACCCAGTTTGTTTTTGGAGGATGGGCCCAGTTCTGTTCTACAGGAGTATTATCCAGCTCTTCTTGAATCTCAGTCCGATGTTTGGTAAGCAACTCAACTAGATCTTGAGCCTCAGTAGATACAGTCCAGTCTATACTTGTCTCTACATCATTGGAGGAGTACTTCGTGATGAGTCTGGACAACTGTTTGACCATCTTGGTGAGATGCCTTGTGGAGACGTGATGCTTGCGGTCTAAAACTCCAGTTCTGTTTCGATAGTCAATATAACCTTCCGCTTCACCTGGGGATTGACCTGTTGGGTTGTTGGCAATCAATGAGTCGTAAATACAATCCAAGCTTGTCTCATTGACCATATAATCCATTACCCCTGCTGTCTCATTCAAAAGCATGGCAATCTTGCGGTTCTCTTCCCGACCAGTGGAGTTATCCATGAGACGTTCAGCTGAGATGATAACTTTGGGCTTGCATTCGGCTGTTACAGCTGGATCACATACTTCATCATAGCTGATTTCAGTGATTGGCCCATCAGTCTCACAATTATTATAATCCCATTGCAGCTCCCCGTATGTCCATAGTTCTGGAGCACGAAGTCGTTCAAAATGAGCTGGAGTGGTGAGCTTGTGGTCAAAATAGTCTCGCATGATACCTCCCTCCATCCAATAATCGATCAACCATCCATACCATCCAATCTCATCCATTGTACGCTCGTCTCTCCATGAGTTGTACAGAACCTCAAAAATGGTACCCTTGTAGAGGTTAGGGATCATGGCAGTAGCCTGTGACCAGGTTTTGGCGTAGTCTAGAGAAGAGTATGTACAGGTTTGTGTAACACATGTGAGTATCGTGTGTTTGCGTACAAAAGAGCATATAACAATAGAACGAAACACTTACCTATATCGGCCAGTATATCATGATAACTATCAATAGTATGCCTTATGTTTCGGACCACTAAAATGACCTGATCTGCATGTTCTTCCCAACCTAGTAGATAAGATAAGAATTGTATCCCCGTATGTAGCACATGAATTTTCAAACAAGAACATCAGTATCAGTACATCAAAGTTCTTACCCCATATACCCTCATGATGAGGGTAATTCGTCTTAAAAAAAGGTTGATCAGTTAATCCAAGGTACGCTAGATCCCAACTATCTCTACCACTCAGCTTTGTCATCGCCTCGGCTTGTCTTAATACTGTTCGTTTATCAGCACCAGGGTATCCTACTATCAAAGTCTTTGCAAACTCAATATCTTCTGGGATTTCTGTCGGGCCTAGTATGCCTGCAAAGTTACACGCTTCATCAACTTCCTCAAGAGTGATGGTGGTATTATCAGCAAGAGACCGAGCGTCAGTTATGTTATCATAATCATTCGATTGAAGTATCCTCAATGTAGTAGAATCCTTGAGAGTATCCTTGTTGGTAGACTTCTCAAGCTGACGCAACTGTCGACGCAACTCGTTATTATTGTTATCAATACCAGTACCGATATCACTTGATACATGAGCAGCAAGGCTATTGGTTGCCTCCATCTGCCGTCTTTGACGATTCATATCATAATCGTCGACATCACTTGTCAATTGCAAACAGACAAGACCTACACTGGCCAATCCGGCTACAAAAAGATATGGTTGGCGTGAGATCCTTCTTTTAATGTTGATATTGCTCATGATTGCTGTGAATATATTGATATTATGAGGCCTTCAATAGTAGTAGGCTATTTTCATTTGTCAAATTACAAGAGTCATCGTAGGCTACTGTTAATGACCCTTATAATGCCAGCTAATCGGACACTCTAATGTGAGTAGCCCCAATTGAATTGTGAACTGAATAAGATATAACCTCTGCAGTTGCCATAATAGCTGTCTCTTATACATTTCAGTTGATGGAGAAGCTGGATATGAATTCAGTAGTTATATCAAGTAAATAGATAACAACGAGATGCGCATCTCAAAAAAATATAACTAAAATAGAGAGCTTAACTGATGACTGATTTATCTTTACATATATGTTCAAATGATTATGTTTGAAATAGCAAACGTTTCAAACTAAACCTAAGCAGCATGAAGACGTGTGTGTAACTATATCACGGATGATGGAGATAGAATTGGCTCTTCTGGGAACGTCATATCGTATACAAGTCCAGAGTATCCTTCTTCTTCCCCAAGCCAATCCGAATAATCATAATCCCACACTCGCCTTCCAGTTTCAACATTTGGACCACACTTCGGGAATATAACCCAGTTGGTCTTTGGAGGATGGGCCCAGTTCTGTTCTACTGGGGTGTTGTCTAACTCCTCTTGAATCTCAGCCTGATGCTCAGTGAACAATTCAACAAGGAACTGAGCTTGGGGGTTATTTATCCAGTCTATTTCGGTCTCGGGATCATATGAACTATACTTGGTGATGAGTCTGGACAACTGTTTGACCATCTTGGTGAGATGCCTTGTGGAAATATGATGCTTGCGGTCGAGGATACCCTCTCTTGCTCTGTAATCAATGTACTCGTCGGAATCACCTGGGGCTTCGCCATAGGGATTGTCTTTGATTAACATATCATAAATGCAGTCCCAACTAGTTTCATTAGTTAGGAAATCGTGTACACCTGCTGTCTCATTCAAAAGCATGGCAATCTTGCGGTTCTCTTCATAGCCGGTTGAGTTATCCATGAGACGTTCGGCTGAGATGATAACTTTGGGTTTGCATTCGGCTGTTACGGCAGGGTCACATACTTCATCATAACTGATTTCAGTGATTGGTCCATCAGTCTCACAATTATTATAGTCCCATTGCAGCTCTCCGTATGTCCATAGTTCTGGAGCACGAAGTCGATACCAGTGAGCTTTGGTGGTGAGCTTGTGGTCAAAGTAGTCTCTCATGATACCTCCTTCCATCCAATAATCGATCAACCATCCATACCATCCAATCTCATCCATTGTACGCTCGTCTCTCCATGAGTTGTACAGAACCTCAAAAATGGTACCCTTGTAGAGGTTAGGGATCATGGCAGTAGCCTGTGACCAGGTTTTGGCGTAGTCTATGGGGAAGTGATAAATGTGGAGATGATAATGTGTTAGTTCGGTTTGAGATGATACTGATAATATATATACACAGTTTTGTTCCATCTAAACTTACCGATATCAGCTAATATATCATGATATTCATCAATAGTATGTCGGATATTACGGACCACTAAAATGACCTGATCAGCATGTTCTTCCCAACCTATGAGAGGAAGTATTGAGGAGAGAGCAAAGTGAACATATGATGTGAGCATTTTTACAAACTGATGAGTTGCAACAGAAGTAGACACCAAAACAACCACAACTTACCCCATATACCCTCGTGATGGGGATAATTTGTTTTAATGTACGGCTGTTTTGTTAATCCGAGGAACTTGAGATCCCAACTATCTCTCCCCGTTAATGTAGTCATCGCCTCAGCTTGTCGTAGTACCATGCGTTTATCAGCGCCGGGGTATCCTACAATAATAGTATTAATAAAGTCTATATCCTCGGGGATTTCGTTAGGTCCTAACAGTCCCTCAAATTGGCACTGCTTGTCGACTTCCTCGAGGGATATGGTGTTGTTATCTGCGAGGAATCGGGCATCGGTAATGTTGTCGACATCGTCCATCTGAAGAATCCTCTGTTTGGGAGATATTAATTTCGTATTGGATGCATCCTCCAACTGGCGTAGCTGCCGTCGTAGATCATTAGCATATCCTACATCACTAGATAATTGCAAACCAATAAGGCTGACGATTGCAAACCCTGCTGCTAGCATAAAGGGTGGTCGAGAGAACGCTCGAAGATTAATCTTTTGTGTCATCGTCGTTGTTGTTGTGGTTCTTTTTATTCTTCTAAATCTAAAGTTGGTATCAATAATCGGTAGCATGCTTCTATGTATTGAATTTTTATTGTGATGAATATTATGGTGTTCTACAACCAATTATTGCTAGTATAATGTTTGTAAGTAAGGCTACTAATTGCAATAGCCCGGTCATAGCAATCGTTGAATTTTGGAAGGCACATGATAAGTAGTCATTAAAGACCTCCGTGAAAAGACTGTATACCTTTAGCGGCCTAAATAATTTCTTACTAATAATCAGTATTATAACCTGAATGTATTCCAACACTAAAGGTAATATCAGTTGTCGTTCAGACTTTATTTCTCCGCTGCGGACAATCGTAAAGGTATGGTTGTCGATTATAAGTCGTAGTTTGCAGATGCCTATCTTTAGGAGTAGTAGGATAAGGTTGTGTAAATACCCTATTATCCAGTGAAAGGTATCCAGTATGTAATCGTCCCAGTCACAGTTTCTACTAGTTACCGAGTCCATTCAACTCCGACTCCACAATGTCTAGTTTGCATGAAAATGAAAAGAAAGAGAGCATGGACTTGCTTAAGCAACACCTCAATCTACGTACACATCAACTGTGGGGGATGAATAGTAATGAGATATTAGCATCAGTAGATTCACTGAGTCGTCAAATTGTTCTTAAGTTAAAGTTACCTCCTGCTCGTCCTAACCGTAACCCTCCAAGTCCAAGTACTACAGTCAAATACATCAAGTTGAACTTAACAAAGTTGTTAAATGATGGTGATAGGACGGCTTCGGCGTGTTTTGTAGAGGAGCATGAGGTGGTTCGTACTGGTACATGCTGTGTGTGCTGGGAAAACTGTATTGATTGTGCATTTGCTTGTGGTCATGTGGTTACCTGTCTTGATTGTGCAGAAGTATTGTATATGGGAAAGTGCCCATTGTGCCGTGAAATCATTAAGACAAGGCCGAGGAAGATGCTCTGTGCTACTGTTCGTTAGTGATTAGACAGCTTATAAATATCACAGTCCCCATTTATCTTATTAGTCCTTATACCCCCATTAATTTTAGCCAATAACATTACACTTTTTCTTCTCAAGCTGATAACATTGCATCCTCACTCGCTTGTTCGGCTGCTGCCTTATCAATATCATATGCAGAATCATCCTCACCTGCTACCCACTTGGCCTTGATCTTTGCTTCGAACTCATCATACTGAGCCACAATATCTGGTGTCACTGACCGACGTGCCTTACTCATTGAATCTTCAAAGTGTGCACGTGTGATGAATGGCACTGAATCAGGTAATGCATCAGCCTCATCCTGGGTCATCTCTCCTGCCTCAACACGACGTTGACGCTCAATCTCTGCAGTGATAGATTCGCGGATAGCATTCTTGGCAGCACGTTGACAAATTTCAGTAATATCAGCACCTGAGAATCCCTCGGTAACCTCGGCTAGTAATTCAAAGGTAATATCCTCGGCTACTGGACTCTTACGCAAGTTAGCCTGGAAGATGGATATACGAGAATCAAAGTCGGGTAGTGGAATGTGAATCAATTGATCCAATCGACCAGGACGCATGATACCAGGATCAAGAATATCAGGACGATTCGTGGCACCAATAATGAATAGTGTCTTGCCACTTCCAATACCATCAATCTCGGATAGGATTTGGTTGATTACACGGTCACTAGTATCAGAACTTCCGCCACCACTTCCACGAGCACGTGCAATGGAGTCCATCTCATCAAAGAATAGGATACATGGACTTGCCGCACGAGCCTTATCAAACAAGTCTCGTACATTTGCCTCTGACCCTCCAAAGTAGGCATTCAATAACTCAGGACCCTTGACGGAGATGAAATTGGCACCGCATTCATTTGCGATAGCCTTGGCCATCAATGTCTTACCACACCCAGGAGGGCCGTAGAAGAGCACGCCTCTACTTGCCTCCATACCAAACTTTTCAAACAGACCACGATGTTCTATAGGATAACGAACCATCTCTTGTAAATCACGCTTCGTGTCTTCCAATCCTCCAATATCCTCCCACTTAACATCGGGTACCTCTACCTTATTCTCACGCAATGTACTAGGATCACATACACTCAAGGCATGGATGAAGTGTTCATTCGTAACAACCATGGTATCCAAAACTTCATCAGGAATAGGCTCGTCACTATCCACGTCAAAGTTAACAATGTTTGATCGGATACATTCCAGTGCAGCCTCAAGTGTTAGAGCCTGTAAATCAGCACCGATAAAACCATGTGTATCACGAGCAATTTGGAACAAATCAACATCTGGATCGGTCTTCATATCCTTCATTTTGATTTGCAATATCTCATGTCGACCATCTTCATCGGGAATGGCAATTTCAAGTTCACGATCAAATCGTCCAGGACGTCTCAATGCACTTTCGATAACATTAGGACGGTTCGTTGCACCGATGACAATCACATTTGAATTAGGTTTTAAGGAATCCATCAAAGTTAATAATTGTGATACGATACGTTTCTCAGTTTCACCCTGAGCCTGATCACGTTTAGGAGCAATACTGTCAAGTTCATCCATGAAGATAATGGCAGGACTTTTCTCCTGTGCTTCCTCAAATGCTTGACGTAAGTTAGCCTCACTCTCGCCACCCTTGCGTGCCATGATTTCTGGTCCATTAATAATGACAACATGTGCACCTGTCTCCTCCATGAGTGCATTGGCAATCAAGGTCTTACCACATCCAGGTGGACCGTGTAGCAGCACACCCTTGGGAGTTGGAACACCTGCCGTTGTCCATAGCTCTGGGAAACGTAGTGGAAGCTCAACAAGTTCTTGCATAAGTTTTATAGCCTTGCCACAGCCACCTACGGAATCATACCCAAGGCCGACCTCGGAACGATCAACAGACTGACCGATAACTACCTGAGTTGAAGAATCGATGATTGCAGATGCATCTCCATCTATTGATATCATTGACCAGATGATAAACAATAGAGGTGAGTGATAAAATCTAATGAAAAGAGACACATGATGTGCTCACACATCAAAACAAAAACTTACCACTCTCAGCTGCAACAACACTCTCCTCATTCTCACTATCATCACCCACCAAATCTAAATGACTAACCATAAACTCTAAACTAACACCATTATCATCTTTCAATACCAATGTATGTCCCTCTCTCAAAACAACATTACTATTCCCATCATTACCATCCTCATCCATATTCAAATAAGGTACAACAAATCGTTCACTTATCTCCTCATCTGAAAATTCATCCCCACCACGCTCCTTTAATTCTAATGTATGTAATGAATCACGTATTGGTGCAAATGTTACTGAATGGGCAATATCGGAAGGGGGATTGCCCAATGTGTATGATTCACTTTCATTCTCTTCTCCATTATCATTACTATTTAATGGTACAATTTTAACTTTATCTGTGTCTAAGACACGTAAATTTGTTGCTAAATTGTTAGATAACTTGACACTACCATTCTTTACCTTAATAATTTGTACTGTACCATATGATACACGTCGTCGTCGGCCAATTATTGCTACTACATCACCATTTTTGATATTTAATTCTTTAGCTTTGGAGGATGAGATTGATATAGTATAATCTGCTAGTGCCGTTGTTGGAGTATTATTAGAAGATGATGATTTGGATGGTATTGATGCTTCGAGTAAGCCGGGTAAGTATAATGGTTCTGGTTCGTCAACTACCTCTCCTATTAGTTCAGCTGTGGCACCTCCACGTGGTAATGATGTGATGATGTTGGAGTTTAATTGTTGATGATGTTGTCCTCCGAATATACTACTTTTACTACGACTTGATATACCGAATATATTTCTATTTGCATTAACAATGGTGGATATTGTGGCTGTAGTTGTAGTGGCAATTACTGCCACTGTACAAAAGTTAAATCTCATATTGTTCTATATTATATTTTTTGATGGGGATACTTTTGTTTTATATGTTTTGCAAACCGCCAACGCCGATAAAACTTATACCACAGCTAATACTATGACGACTTATTATACTATCCAATAACTATATTACAGCGCTGAAAGGAGGAGATAGATGGATGTGGCAGAGGTTGCAATAATATGACATTGACAACTTCGTGCGTACCTACACGCGGAGACAGTCAAAAAGAAGTTTCTTTAATAAGTGTAATAATAAAGTTCCTTCGGAATAAGTTTCATTTTTGAATACTGACAAAGCAATCGATAGGTTGTAGGTATTTAGCGTCCCTTTAATATAATAACGATGCAAAGGAGGGCTATTAGTACAGCTATAGGTCGTGGTAGATGCGCGGCTAGGAGACGGCTTGTATCATTAGCTCGGTATCCTACATCAACATCTACTCTCTCATCTCATAATCATACATGCACTCTTCCATCTTCATTGCAATGGAGCAGATCCTTTGCCACAGTAGACAATAATAATAACCAAGAAGAAAAGGTGATAATAGAAGATCCTCCCCCAACTACAAATATTGACTCAAGCCAGCAACAACAACCAATCTATACAATACAACAAATAAATTTATTACAATATACTAATCAAATATTACCAACTAACCTTACTAAATATCCACCAGGTACATTGGAATATATACAATTATTACAATTATCAAATTGTATTACACAATGGATTGATAATAGTGTTCAGTATGATAGGAATTTTGATAGTAGTAGTAGTGAGATTGGTAGTTTAGAGGATACCACAATTAGTGAAGAGCAGAAGCAGCAGCGTTATTTGGGTGCAGAACAGGCAGTTAAGTTGGTCAAACGATTGATTATTGAACGTGGCGGTGGACGAAGTTTACTATCGTCTACTACTTCTGACATTGTTAATAATGATGATTTAAGCACCATACATACAAAGGTACGACCAAATCCAGAGCTTACATTTGAAATGTATAATTTATATACACTCATTGGTCAATTAAGTATATTATACAAAGGGCAAGAATTTGTTTCAATAATTATGGATGTAATTACAACATTTGAAGATGAATACATTCTTGATAATGATTATTATAGAGATATTGATATTGAAAGACATGATAATAATATGATGAAGGATGATTTAATATATCAATCTATTATTGATATATTATGTAAGTGTGATACATATCATGGTGTTATTACTGCTGAATTAGTATTACACCGATTTGAAAGTAGATTGCAAGAACAAAAGAAGAGGCTAGAAGAAGAAGAGCAGGAACAACAATCAACGGTGTATCATTCAATGCATTCCAATCCACCAACAACTGAATCATATAATAAAATCATGTCAGCATATCGTAAACTTGACATTGATAGTTATGTTGTCCAACCGCCGCCAACAGCAGACAATCCAACACAATCATCATTAGTCTACATCCCACCACCCTACAAACATCATAGAAATCCATGTTCCAACATGTTACATCAATTATCAACCCTCTACAACTCCAATCCAACTACCTATAACCGTCTAAAACCAAATCATATATCATTCAATCAAACTATAAGTTCAACATCTAGAAGATATGGTAAAACATGTTATAAACATTTAATGGAAATGTTAGACTTGTATCATTCAGGTGAATATGAAGAGTGTGCTCCTGATTTAGTAACATTTTCGACAGTATTGAATGCATTAGCTCGAGATGGACGTGATGTTGACGAACGTGCTTGTCATATATTGGATGAAATGTTAACTTTGAGTGAAGTTTTTGGTAGTGGAACTCTTGAAGAAGAAGTAGTAGAAGACAAGGAAGTACAAGAGGAAGAAGAAGATCAGACTACGAGAAGATATGGATATGAGTTTGATGTCGTACCACGCAATCGACATTTCAATGTTGTCCTCTCGTTACTGGCAAAGTCAAAAGGTACCAACAAAGAAACATTCAATAAAGCACAACAATATGTAAACATTATGGAAGAGTTGGAAATGCAAGAAGAGGAAGATGGAAGACATTTGATTGCACAAAGTTCTACACACTTTGATCATCCACCATCTATCATCAACGACAACGAAGATGATCATCAGCAACAAGATGATGATAAACGAACTATATTCTCAATGACACGTTCAGCTCCAGATACATTAACATACAATACATTAATAAGTGTTGCCGCACAAGCCGGCATGCCCGAAAAGGCTGAGGAGATATTAGAATATATGATTGAAAAATCTGCAGAGATGGAACATTATAAACCTGATAATATATCATTCAATACAGTCTTGTCGGCATGGGCTAAAGTTAGGAATGTTAAACGAGCTGAGGAATTCTTACATCGTATGCAAATGATGGCAGATGAGGGTGATTCAACTATCCGACCTGATAGAGTGAGTTTGTTGTTTTGATCAAATCAAGTTTTCTCTACATCAACATGCTAACTCTCTTCTTTTACATCTTTAGACAAGCTTAACCACAATAATTGGTGCCCTCATTTCCTCTGCGAGACGTAATCGCTCGGCTCCAGGTCAAGCAGAACGTATCATTACACTAATGGAGAGCAATAAAGAATCCAGTATGAGACCAGATGTCGTGACATATACATCTCTCCTCAAATGTTGGATTGAGAGTGGTCAGAACAGAGCAGCAAGTCGAGCTGAGGACATTGTCAACTTAATGCATCAACGATATAATGATGGTCATGAGGAATGCAAACCAGATACATTGCTGTACAATGTTGCAATGAATGCACTTGCCAAGAGTAAAGAACCGTATACGGCTGAACGTTCAGAAGCTCTTTTGAATCGTATGTTGGACGCTTATAATGCCGGTGATACAGATCTTACACCCACAACACAATCATTCTCAACGGCTATACTAGCCTGGGCACGTACTAATGATCTCAAGGGAGCACAGAAGGCAGAAGAGTTGTTACAGACTATGCATCAGCTGGATAAGTCCGGTGTCAAGAGTGTAGCTCCGAATAAAATTTGTTACACGACGTGTATCCTTGCTTGGAAGAACTCAAACTGTAAAGATGCTGGTCGACGTGCCGATGATTTACTGCAAAAGATGGAAGGGTCCGAGAAGAAGGGATTGAATTATCTCAAACCAAACGCCATTAGCTATACGAATGCAATGGAGGCATGGATAAAGAGTCGTCATCCCCATGCTCTTAAAAGAGCCGAGGCAATCATGGATCATATGATGAATAGGGCACATTATGATCCTGAGTCGGCCCCCTCTACTCTCAGCTTTAATGTTCTCATGAAGGCTATTCAGCATAGTTCGCTCCCATTAAAGTATGAAAGGGCTGAAGAGTTGCTAAATCAAATGAAGAGTATGCAAGAACTTGGCAACGGCAGGGCTAAGCCAAGTATCGTGACATATAATGCATTCTTCTCGGCATGTGCCATGACCGAAGGTGATACCGACGATAAGATAAATGCCTTCTCGGTAGTTCTCAATGCGCTCATTGAGCTTCAAGATATGGACCACTTGCATCCTGATACATACACTTGGCCTGCAGTATGGAAGGCTTGTGAGAATCTTCTTGACATTGAGAGAGATATGACATGGATCAATCGTATCTTCGAACTTACAATCAAAAGTGGACATATTAATGAATTGCTCTTCAATAACATGAGGAGGTATCTCCCAGAGCAATACTTGCAAAGCAAGCTCAAGACAAAGACTCCATTGAATCAATTGACTGTTCGCGACTTACCGAACGAGTGGACTCGTCATGCCAAGCTTGGAAGAGATCAAACGAGGCGTCCTAGCAACAATCGAAGCAAAGATGTAAGAAGGAAACAACATTCTTCTTTCTAAATTAGTACTTCTTCAAAATTTATTCTATCTGTGCATTCTGTTCTGATTCTTAGCAATAACAAAAACATATCAAACTGAACTTCTGTACAATAGGATCTTCTTCATTCTATCCTCTTCAAAACTTAGCCCGACATTAGCCTCTATATGTCGATCTTTTCAAAACATTCTATTGGTTTTTATCTATAAACAACGAGCTATCGATATCACTTCGAGCAATCTGAGATTTGATAAATGGCATGTAACTAGTGGCAAATAAAGAGGCTACCGATGCGGCCAGGATTACAGGTAGAGCCAATTGCTCACCAGCGAGAAAGGCGAGGATGAGACTTGTTGCTAGTGCAGTCCTTGTAATAGCGACGTTAATTCCGGCGGCGAAGCACAAGGTAGCAATTATGGGGGACAGTGTTGGAAATACAAAGCACAAACCACGTCCGAAGGCTGCGCCTGCAGTGAAGAATGGGAAGACTGTAACAGAGAATGGGGATGATTGAGAGACTGGTATACAGAAGAAGGTACTCATATACAGATGGCAAAGAGATAGACTTACTAAATCCTCCTCTATATCCTCCAGCAACGGTGAAACTAATTGCAATGAGCTTACAAAATCCCACAATAACACAATTCAAGCCACTATCCATTTCAAATCCGAGCAGCCCACTTGTTGGCCATACATGAGGTAGGTCTGAGGCTGGTGATAACGTTGCAAGTACAGGGAACTCCCATTCACCCCAAAACAATGTTTGTGGTAGAAACATTCCAATAGTGACGACTCCAAGCGCCCCGAGCAAAACTCTTGGAACGGCATAGATATTATCATCATCCAGTAGACCAAGCTTGCCGAAAATTGCCATCAGACGCCAGTGAAAGTTAGCCCAAAGAAATGCAAGACCTCTAAATAGGGATATGAACACAATATGTAAGCATCCTTTGACATGACATGTCGATGTGATAAACATTGAAGCAAAAACACTCACGCTCCGAGTAACCCAATGATTCCGCCGAGTACAATCATGTACGGATCTGCTTGGCCGACGGAAGGGGTGTCTACATTTGCCCAAATCTGTTCTAAAGGTAGACCAGCAAGACTGCGAAAGACTACAACACAGATCTCTCCAGCAAATATGGATTCTATCAAGTGTTCAAAGTACTCTATACCGAAACGAGATGCCACTTCAAGTGCAAACAAACTTCCACCCAATGGTACTCCGAAGAAAGCTGATAATGCCCCAGCCATGCCCTATTTCAGGAAAGATAATGATGGTGAGAAGGATGAGCAAATGTCAAGTTCGTAATACTTCATTGGAATATAACTCACCATGAATGTGTGCTTCCTCACAATATTCTTGCTCTTCTGTTTGAATACCTTTCTTGATAGGAAGCCAGCAGTAGCGGCACAGATGGCCACAAGCGGAGCTTCTGGACCTAGTGAGCCTCCGGCGAGGATTGTAAAGAGACTAGCACATACCATCGGGATGATGTGATGAGTGCCTTTATATCCTTTCTCATGTACACACTGGATTGTATATGCCAAGTCTCCAGGCTCTCCGAGATAGTAAATGGATAAACCGCAACATATACTCAAGCTCACACTCATTAAGGGAATCCAAAGAACATATAAATGTTCTGGCCACTTATCAATCACATACTTCTCTGGCAAATCCTTCCAAATGACATCTAATAAAAAGTCCAATACGGAGTAATATAGATATGCAACTACTCCGCAAACGCATCCGATACAAGTAGCAATGATAATCGATTGGGGTATACTTCCCTCGGCAAAGTCAACAGTATCCTGATAAAACGATTTCTGTGTCTTTGCAGATTTCATTAACAACTCGCGCTTGATATCTTTGAGAGTGTGTGCACCATCAATGTTACTTGACATTGTTTCTAATAGTAAAAACTCATCTCCATTATTGGTATCCTCGTCGTCCATGAATACTGCTTCTTCGTCTACACTCAACTTTCTCCGTATTTCAGCGGTACTGTTTACGCTCCGTAACTCCACAAGAGATGCATTAGCAGCCATCTTGGATGAACCATAGAGAGCTAGATATAATATGAAATGAATAGATTATGAAATATAATTATGAGCATATGATATGAGCATATAATATGAGCATATTATGATATGATACAAGATATACACATAATATGAGCATATAATACTTTGCATATAACTTACGAGTCTGTGGCGGCAAATCAACATCATCCGGTGCCAATACAAAGCTTTGTCGACTTATTATTGGTTTAGATGTACTTGTAAAGCTGCTAAAAACTGAACCATCATCATCTGCTCCTCCACTACCCCGACGACGTGATGGACGACGCAAGTTGCCTGTTGAACTTATTCTAGTACCTCTACCAATTGATGGTGAGTTTGCAGGAGATGATTTAAGGGAAGCACCCCCATAACTTGATGTTTTCTTTTGTGGACAGAGTGGAGAGTTCTCTGTCGTTGTTGTAGATGCAGTGGTACCACTACCGTCACTATCTGCATTGTCCGTCATTATGATGTATAATACAAAACTATTTCAATTGGAGGGAGATATGTTTCATTGCAACCAATTGCAATATGGTTGCAATGAGCATCCATCTGGTATCAATCATCGGGAAGGGAAGACAGAGAAATGATAGCTCTTCTAATAGGAGAAGTGGAAGTTTGACTTAAAGTTGGCGATAATATGGTAATTTGGCGATGCATTTATTCCACTCGACATGGAATACAAAGTCGAGTAACAGCAATACATATGTCGATGCTCCCGCTACTCCTTGCTACTATAGTAGTCTGTATATCCGATGCCTTTATCACTACTACAAGAGCGACGGTTCATAATCGGTTAATGTTTCCTTTGAATGTTGCAACATCAAACAACTTATTGATACATGATGAAGGAGAAGTTAAGATAAAAGATATTGCTGCTCCTTCTTCTATACAAACATTACAACACGAAGCTACTAAAGATGACGAGAAGAATGAGGAAATAGTTCCTTCGATGATGCAAAAAGAGCGAACGATAGTTGAGGAGATAGATAAAGTTCCATGTACGTGGTCTCATGCTCTACATCGATTCTTTTTGGGGGAGATTGGGCCTCCGCTTGTAGTGCTTTCAATATTAGGTTTCATTTATACTCGGTGTCGATTACCAATACCTGTATCTCTCTCGGAATATGCAGTCTTCTTATCAATGATAGTCTTTTGGTCAATACAAGAATATACATTGCATAGAGTAGTACTTCACAGCAAATTCAATCATATTGGAAAGGAGATACACCAAGGTCACCATGAGAAAAACTATTTTCATATATCGATTGACCCCCCGGCGTTGTTACTTGGTTGGTTATTAGTTGCACATTTGATCGCAAAGTCTATATTCCCTTGGCATATATGTCTATCTGCTACAATCGGGTATGCTTTATCTGGTCTATTCTACGAATGGTCACATTATATTGTGCACACAAAAGTTAGACCACCAAGAAATAGATGGTTAAGATCCTTCTTCTTAAGAGTCCGCAACAACCATATGAGACACCACTTATTAGATAATAACTATTGGTATGCATTCTCAGTTGCTTATATGGACGATTTGTTTAGGACGAATGCCGATGTACAAGAGATAAAAGCAAGAAAGAAGGCCGAAAGAATATAGTAAGAGCTGCACAACTTAAGCGTTGTAAAAAAATAGATGTACAATCACAGGTTTGCAATACGATAGAGCTTGATATACTTATGAAAAATGAGAATATCGCCTAATGCTTTGTTTTCCCACTCTGTGCAGCATGATAACGCCCCACCATTCATGTCATCATGTGTTCATAATAAAACAATATGAGTACATAACTACTGTTATTCTCAAGCATTCATCTTCCCCTCCAAGAACATGACAATATCCGTCAACTTGCCAATATGGTCCTTACCCTCCTTCATCCGATCGACATTATACTCTTCATCAACCATAACATCGTCCAACACAACATCAACATTCGATACCAAATATCCACCATCATCCAATTTCCAACCAAATGATTCGGCAGATTGTTCATCTTGAGTAGTTAGGTTCATACGTAATAGAAATTCATTCTGATCCAACTTATCAAATGATTCATGTAATCCCTTGTTAACACGTGAACGGAACACGCCAAGTAATTCCTTTGAATATGTGTAAAGTGGTTCCATCAATTGATCATTTGCGGCCTTTTTAGAAGCGCATGATTCCAATGCACGTAATGCCAATGTTGAGAAAGGCAAGGTGGCATCATCACCAGATGTATCAATATCTGATGAAGATTGTTCAACTTGCATCATACCATTACTCTCTGCTGAAGCGCCGGCAGCAGCAGAAGAAGAAACAACACTATTAGATGCCAAGGAATGAATACCACCGGTACTCCATAAATAACAATACTTGGCTGCATTCCATAATAATTCCAATTGGGTATAATCCAAATCATCATTGGTGGTAGTTGATGCACCAGACATTTCTTTACGCTGCCGACGCCATAAATGACGTGCATTCGTATATTCACCTAGATATAATAACAATGCCATTTGTGTTACCAATACCTTTGCCGTACTTTCACCACCGCTGCCATTGGTTTTGTCTTCAGTAGCAGCAGCTGACCCAATGTAATTCATACCAATGAAATCTAAGAAAGATTTGGTAGGTGTTTGTTCAGACAGTTCACATAATTCAACTAGACGTTGAGCGTGTGATTTGGGTATTAATATTGTTGGTACTGGATTATCAGTACTGTTAAATTCATCGAGGGTAATGTATTGTGAGGAGGACATATTTTGGTAGGTTATATTATGTTGTATCTTTTGTAATTTTGGAGTGGTGTGGTATAATCTTTTTTTGGGGTGGATATATTGTAGATGAAGGTACCTAAAAGCGAGAACAACAAGACGTTATAAAGTAAGCTAGTATACTGGTAGGGATAGGTTCGACGATGTTGTCAATATATTATGGACTATTATTGAGTTGTTACCGTGTGTTAATATGCAAGGTGGTCGTTGTATCGCCAAAATAATGTTTATTCATTGCTGCACGTGAGTTGAGTGTTGCATGCTTAGGAGTTAAGAGGGAGATAATATACTGCTGTATAGAGGTATTACATATAGTTATAGTGGCAATACAGATTGCAATAAACACATCCTTGATGGTCTTAGACAGTTTGTTGTTTTGAGGATACCACATCAAGTTATATGCACAGAACAAAGAAAAGAACTAAAGATTCTCCATCAGCCCTATTGGTAATGACTTCATTATTATATACAATATTACACTATATCCGACTTGTTTGGACGTATATATCATCATTCTTCAATAATAATGACCGTAGTGGTGGTGGAGGTATCAGCTTATCTTCCTTCTTTGGCCATAAACAAAAGATATTAACATTTGATAATGGTCTGCAAGTTCAGATTGGTAAACAAATTGCCGAAGGGGGGTTTAGTTATGTATTTGAGGCATTTCCAATATCCCCAGACAATAATAGCGGCACTCCATCAAAGCAAAGTCGAATATTATCCTCGCAATCATTTTCATTGACATCATCTTCATCGTCGACAATCACTGAAAGAAAGTATGCATTAAAACGAATCAATTGTGCAGGAAAGTCCGCGTTTGTATTGTTTTATCATGTGAACCTTTAAACCTCATGTACTAACAGAAGCAACAATCATCTCTCTTTCGTCATCAGATCATGAAATTATACAATCATGTCGTCATGAAGCTGGTATACATCGTTCATTACCAGCTACTACACATCCAAATCTTCTTGAGTTACTTGGCTTAAAGTTTGACATGGATACGAGCATGAACTCTTCTTCTTCTGGTGGAGGAAGAAGAGGAGAAGAACATAAGGAGTACAACGTTTGCTACATGTTATTTCCATATATATCGCATTCGTTACGATGTGAGATTACTAAGCGGAATATATTATATGATCCTTCAGATTATAGTAGTACCAATAGTGGCGGCAGTAGGAGGACTCCATTCACAACAAAAGAAGTATTGCAACTCTTTGGTGGTATTCTTGACGGAGTTAAAGCTATGCATGATGCCAACATATCACATCGTGATATAAAGTTGGAAAATGTATTGTTACAATCTAGTGCATATGGCGATAACAATAGTCGAAGGTCATCAACTGGTAGGTTGACTCCAGTGTTAATGAACTTTGGCAGTGCTGGGCCATTAACGAGAGAAATTCAATCCAAACAAGAGATATATGGTATAGTTGAAGAAAGTGCTAGTCATACTACAATGCCATATCGTTCACCTGAGTTGTTTGACGGTGGATTACGATACACAAATGGATCAGTAAATGTATTGGAGTATGGCAAGGTCGATGTTTGGAGTCTAGGTTGTCTCTTCTTTGGATTGCTTCATGGTACTTCTCCATTCGAGATGGAGTATTCACGACAAAACAGTCAAAATGAACAACAAAATCAATACGGAATAGTTAGAATTGTTGAGTGTACACATTTAAAGATATTAGGCGAGGTGCCACTACCGCCTTGGGCGAGGGGAGGTAATGATGATGGAAATTGTGGAGACAGCAATGGCAAGTATCCATTATCAATGTATAAGTTTGTAAAATATCTCGTACAGCATGATCGGCTAGTAAGGCCAAACATACATGAGGTAGCTACCAAGTTTAGTGACCTATATGTCAAGCTGGTTGGAGAACGTTGGATATCGTTTGATGAGGGTAATACTGGCTATGGGGGAAACGGAAACAATAGCGCTTTTGATTCGTCAATTGTATAAGATAGTTCCTAAATTTAATGATGATTATATTTCTATCCTAACACTAGTAATTCGATGACCAAGTCTTATCCGTGTTGCCAGCTCGACATCCGTTTTCATAGTATCCACCACGCTTGTTGATATCTATTGAATACTCATCTTTTCCGATATCATACATAACTGATAGGTGCAATGGATCTGCTTTGTGTCCTTGATCAACCTGTAAGCTCATTAAATTTGGTATTGACTCACTATTCTGATAAGTTCTAAAGTAGTGTCCACTGCCATGAATATAGAGGGCCAGAACATCTCGGTATTGATTCCTCATTAATCTCATGAACGGTATACCAAAGTAGTCTCTTCGGGCGCCATGTAAGTTGGCGTGAGAGAAGATAATGATCACTCTCATTCCTTTCGACTTATATTGAGCCATGTTATCACGAACCCAAATATAATTAGCATGCACTCTTGTTGATTCATCGCCCAAGACCCCACCATCAACTTGATTTATTCCAACAAAGAGTACATTGTTTGTATAGAATGCAAAGTTGGAAGCACTATGAGGATAGAATCCGTTTACGAGTGGTTGTTGTTGATAGGATACCTGTATGTTTGGATCAGAGAGACTTCCAAAGCCGTACTTGTTTCGTCCAATGCCTGTGACATCAGATCTATTGCCATTACCAAAGTCTAGTTTGAAATGGACGAATGAAGATGAGAGGCATACAATACGCAACACAAGCCGATCAAAACTATTCAACACTTACATTTCATGAACCACTTCCATGCTAATCCATTTGTGAATTGATCTTGACAATCCTGAAACTCATTGTCCCCAGGTACAATAAAGAAGTCTCTAGTATCATACCCTTTTGCATTCTTTGAATGACTAACGATCTCTGCGACATCCTTGAACGAGCTTTGGTAACATTTCGTAGCACCCCATTTCAGGTCCCCAACATGAGCCAGGAACTTGAAATCCATTTGACTTTGATCTATATCACGCAATTGTCTGTTGAGGCAGTACCTTGCTTCTTTCGTGTAGGGAGTATCTCCCATGACTAGGAAGCTAATCTTTTTGATTATCTTTGGCTGTGTTGGTCGTAATGTGGGCCTTTTAGTTGGTCTCTTTGAAGGTGATGAAGTTAGATATACTGACGGATGAGTACTCGGTGCTTGACTCGGTTGATTTGTTATTGGAAACTGATAGATTGGAGAGGGTGTCGGAGACGAAGTTGTTAACCATGTACTATTCGTGGGCTCAGGGGATGGCGAGGCTGTGAATGCAGGCCATGTTATTGCTTCTTCTACTGTTCCCACACCATAACTGTGTACAAGGAGAGGTCAGATTTAGTATGATACATATCGAGCATAAGAGCAGGAGCAGAAATAGACTTACTTGATGGTGCCGGAAAAGGCTCGTCCAGGAGATAAAGTATCTAGATCGATTCCTTCATATATCTCCAGCATACTGTCATTTCGATACAAGCTACCCTCACTGCCGCCTATACTACTTGCTTTATTACTGTATAAAACTGGATGCGATGTGTATATATAAAGTGATTGAAGAGTATCTTTGGCTATAGGAATGTGCAACCCATCCAGTGAAGATACTCCCGTGTTATTGTCAAGAGCATGCAACTCTGATATAGATTCGTTGTATATTAACTCCCAATCATTATTAAACTCCCAATCATTATTTTGATTCAATATTTCATATCCCTTGTAGGAGCCTAGCTTTGTATATACTTCTACTATTGTTGTTTGGTTTGTTTTACTACTTGTTGATATATCCTCCGATACATGGATACCCAATGAGGTTATAACAAGATTTCGTGATTTGGATTTGATTGAGAATATAATACCCGATGATAGTTCTAGATTATTTTTGTTAGGGGGGGAGGAGGAATTTGATAATGTAGAAAGTTGTATGTTGCTACAATCCGATGGACATGATATTGTATCTTCGGATGAATCGCAGAAGTCATTGTTATTACAGGAAGTTGAATTTAAGGTATCTTTGGTATCAAATAATATTGTACTCTCTTGCTGTGCAGATGAAGTGTTCGAAGACAACGATGAAAGACTGGACGTAGTAGTAAGACGTAGTCTGTATCGAGGATCCAATGATGCAACCTCTGCTATATCATCGTCGTGTACACCAGTATCTCTAGATGCAGAGGCATTTGTGAATATAATATTTTGTTGAACTAATGCAATAAAGAATATCGGATTTATATTTGATATACGCATGATGCACAGTATTTGTTGTGATTATATTGTAATTACTCCAGCGGCTTACTCAACCTATTACTATGCCCTCATCTCCGATCACCATACAAACTCATTGTCATTTCTCTCACTCAAAAATTTGGAAAAATGAGGTATCCTTTGGGGGGCTATCCCCCCATCTCCCCCTAGATGCTCAATATAAAAGCGGATTTGCAAATCATAATAGGCGAAAAGGTTTAATATACATTAATTAACAATGCAGAAGCAACAACAACAAAGTGGGAATCGACGGACTTCTATTAGAAGGTCACAAGTGGATTTTGCGCCACAACCGACGATTACTGAGGAACCAACTCTTCGTTCAAGTGTAACTTCTAATCATAGCATCACGTGAGTTCAAATACTTATGTATTCTGTATTATATATCATCTGATATATAGATTGATGTTTGCAATTGTGATATATTTGTTTTTGTATATATGATTTATTTGTGTATGTCTATTATCATTTGCAATTATGTACTCACTTTACATACTTCATACATATGCACACATGATATGTTTAATTGACATAATAATATGAACATTAATAATACATTAAAATAGACTGGAAGACCTTGCAGATGTCGATGATCCACGCGCAGCTCAGCAACATCGAGCAAGTCTCGAGATTAGTGGTGATAACATACCCCATTCGCTTGAGATTGAACCCGGTAGTCATAATAATCGTTTAATATCAGAAATATCATCAACAGAATACAATTCCAAGGGAAGTTCATCAATTATGTCAACTATACGACGATTCGCGGCTGGTTCTAGGTTTAGTTCATGGCAATCTGATTTTCAACGTCAGGAATCAGAGGTTGATGAATATCAACGCAATACTGTCCCGCATAGTAATATTAATCATCCTCAGAATAATCCTCCCGCTATACCAACAATTGGTGTACCAAGTAGTAGAGATCAACGACGTGCAACTATATTCAATCGACAGCAGGGCGGTACCAGGTCATCACGACGTTCGATTGGTACACGTTCAAGTAGTGGTCATGGCACTAGATCAAGGAGAAGGTCCTCCATGACATCCTCAGGAGGATCGGCAACTCGAGAACATCAATCACAATCCCCCAGAGAAGAAGTGTATTGTTTATCATTATACAAAATACATGCACTTCGACATGTTATTAATCACAATATATGGAAGGGATTAACATTATCTTTAATTTTGGTACTATTATTCCTACCACCAATAAACGACATATGGTTCACAAAGAGTGCTGATACTGCCGTGGATGGAGTGTTAACATTTGCATTTATCCTCCTTGCAATTGATATCATTCTTCGTTGTATTGTTGATAAGCAGTACTTTGCATGGGACCGTAAAGGACACTTCTGGACTGGATTTCAAGACACATATTGCAATACACGGTGTGAATGTATATGGTTTAATGTACATTGTGGTAGTTTTATGTTTTGGTTTGATACGGTTGCACTGTTAACGACTCTGTGGACTATGGAATATATCAATCCACGTATGCGTGAACCCCACACTATTAATGTTACATTGGATAAAATTGGCTTTCCGCTCAATGGAGATCACGCCACACCCATTCAATTTAACTGGACGTTGGTATTAGCTATTGGTCGTATGGGTTTGATGGCTAGATTTATCCGCACAAGTATACTCGTTGCTTGGACACAAGATATCAATTGTTTGAGATTTGTTTCCCCAATGTACTGGTGGGAGAGGATTAATTCAAAGTACAATGAAAAGAAGGAAGATAAACAAAAGGGAAGGCCGCTTATATCACAGAGGGTTCTAGCCTCAAGTACAATGGCAAGAGAACGGAATTCAGATCCTTTTACTGTCTCAGCACTGGGAGACTCTCGTGGGGATTTGAACCGTAGTTCTAGAAGAGACTCTCGATTGGAGGCATTTGCTGAAGAAGAGTCAAAAGATTTAGATCCACAGGAGGAGGATAAACCAACAACCATGAAAGCCTTCTTCAAGGGACTTACAACAAAGAAATCATCTGATATGGGCTCAGATGTGGACAATGAAGAGCCAACCACAAGTTCGTTGTTTGGAAATACCGATGACTCAGGCTCGCATGTTGGTAAGTATCTCATTCCATATCTGCTCTGCGTATATGTATTCACAATATCTTGGCCTCGCTTACCCCTGTGTCCTTACTCCTATTTATATATATCAGGTGCCGCTATGAGAGAACTTACTGGTCAAAGAATTGCAACGGGGGCATTATTGGCTGTCATTCTAATGGTAATTTGCTACTGGGGCGAAGCTGATACTACGGCAGTGATGACGACATTAACACTATACGGTCAGACGGCTAATCCAAAGTATGCAGACCTCTCCGTAAATCTTGCCCGTTCTAGTGTCATACCACACTTGTTCAACTACACAAGGGCAAATGAAACTGATGTTATATTTAATAGAACATATGAGCTGAGCAGTGGGGAGGTAGAAGAATTAAGAGAGAGGGAAATTAAGATCGTTGATGTATACCAGCAGGGCTCTGATGTGTATACACGTAGTTTATTTGATGATAGGATTACCACTAGGGATAGTGCTCGTGTTGAGATTGTTACTATGCTATTGATACTGGTTTTGTGGATAATGGGTGTTGCTTCCTTTGCAGGGCCAGTTATGACTCTTGTAAGGTCAATTGATTTGGTATTATCATTGATTATTTTTGTTGACGTTCTTGTCTTCTCATCATCATACTTTATCCTACCTTTGTAAAACTCCACAGGTTGTCGAACCAATAGAAAGAATGGTCAGATTACTTTCAATGCTCATGAAGGATCCACTTGGGTACCAGAGTTCTCAGGAGTTCAGGAAACTTAAGAAAGAAGATGATGAATGTGCACAGCAATCCATGTGGCCAAAAGAAGCACTAAAAGGGATGGAAACTAACTTTTTGATGAATACAATTCTAAGGATTGGTGTGAGTCATGTTCTATTGCTCTGATGCGTGTGATATGTTCCCGTTTGTACACTAGCTAAAAGGCATTTATACTTCTTTTGATAGGCTTTGATGAGAGTAGGCTTTGGAACTGCGGGAGTGGAGATTATCCGAAACAACCTTGAGAGAGGCCGACACAAGGATGTACTGTTTCTCAATCAACAGGGTTCTACTGTATCTTGTATCTTTCTCTTTTGTGACATCAGGCAGTTTACAGATGCCACGGAGTGTTTACAAGAAGAAGTATTCGTCTTTACAAACAAGATTGCTGCTGTGGTGCATAGTATATGCCATTCATATGGAGGATCTGCTAATAAGAACATTGGCGGTGAGTCTTTTTATGAAAACAACTTGTGTATTATTACAGAATCCTTCTTTCTAACACTTATGATATCTCCTCCTCCCATAAACACAATATTTTAGATGCCTTCTTATTAAGCTGGCTTCTGGATGAACCACCAGAGGAGAAAGAAGAAGATAATGACCCCTTCTCATCTTATACCAAGAACAACTTTAATTTGGGTGGCTCGGGTTTGTATGCCCGTGAGAATCAAGCAGACAAAGCTTTGTTATCAGTGGTGAAGATTTCAATGGCTCTTCACTATGATAAGTTCTTTACTGAAGACATGAACAATGAAGCTAAGAACCGACTGTTGACAAAGCTTAGTAAGCGCAAAGGACCTGTCGTTCAAATGGGATTTGGGTTACATGCTGGCAAAGCAGTTCAAGGAGCGATTGGTAGTCAAAGAAAGTTAGATGCCACCTACATTAGTGAATCTGTGGAACGATCCGAGTTCCTTGAAAGCGCTACAAAGACGTACGGCGTCCCTCTGCTCATGACCGATTCGGTGTATAATCTTCTTGATCCATCTAACCGATATAGATGTCGAAAGATTGATCAACTCATCATGCTATCGGAGGAAGAGAGTGGATTGACAGATCCACACGAGATTCTTGATAGTGGAGAGAAGGTTAACCTCGTAAGTATCTGCATTTCCTTCTTATTTGTCTCTTTGCTTGCTTGAATGTCTTTGCTCACGCCCTTTATTCATTGATTCATCATACATCTTAGTATACATTTGACATGGATATTGAAGCTCTCTGGAGGTCTCCTGTTGGTGATGATGATAACAATTCAACAACAAATTCAAATAGCGACAGAGCCGATATGCGATCTGCTGGAATGGTTAAGCGCGCATCAATCCGTCGCCGAGCATCATTAACAGAAGTCCCCTCATCATTAACGAGGAGTAGCCGAAGATCTTCACTAATTCCAGTTGAAAAGAAGTCAGCAAAGGAAGAGAGACGATCTGGTGGTACTGATATAGAGAAGGCGATGCAAGCTGCAGTTGCTTTCGATGATGCCGCTGGCCGACCGCCCAAGAATCTGATTCTACCTACAAGTGTACACCACTATACAGACAGAGACTGGCTCGAACCTGATATTAAACGAATAAGGCGTGATTATCAAGAGGGACTAATCTTCCCCAAGTATCAAGAAGGGCTCAAGTCTTACTATGCAAAGGATTGGACTCATTCAAGAGCATGCTTTGAATTCATACTAACACAGAAGGATGACGGGCCATCTCGTTACTTTTTGAAGAAAATGAAAGAGCATGATTATACTCCACCAAGGAACTTTTTGCCTTACACAGTTATACGTGGGTGAGGCTTGCAATTGGTTAGTAAATGTAGGACACTATATAGTTGTGAGGCATGATCGTTGGAAAGAGCTAAGTATGAATAACTGTGGGCAAAAGATACCATAAAATAACGCAGCAACTCCTCACTTAATATTGCACATTTATAATTATTTGGCGCATCAGCTGCATGTTTCTGTGTTCTATCTTCTTAGAGGTTTAGATCTGCTTCTTGGCTTCTCAATATTGGTTTGTCATTGTACCCGGGTATGTAGAAATGGGAAAGGATACCTCTTTATATTCCCCCAACTATCTATGCAATCAATGATTATAGGTACTCTTAGCACTCTTGCTCTTAACTCTTGACTCTTATCATTAGTTTGTCGGCATTGGTAAATATAGATATTACATTAGTCGGTCTAAAGTAGTGTATACAGAAGTATTTGGTGGTAGTTCTAAGGGCAGTATATAATATACTGTGGTGTCATATTATTTGCAATCAGAAAAAAACATCATGTTTTTGTTGACGCTACTCACAATATCATGTCAATTAATTGACACTCAATCCCTTACACCATCACCACAATCATCATCATCCAATAAATCTCGACGTGAATTCATTGATAACTCAATATCTTTTGGTATTGCAACTGCTACTGCCGCCAGTTCTACATACCCGGCATTTGCAAGTGAAGAATTAACACCAGCAGCAACTCCACTATCTTTACCACCATTGGGGTTGGGAGCTTGGGCATGGGGAGATTCTTTGTTCTGGGGATACAACCCTAAAAATGACGATGATTTGAAGGAGGTATTTGATTATGCACTTGAGAAGAATCTCGCATTCTTTGATACCGCCGAGTTATATGGTATTGGTAGATCTGAGAGTTTACTTGGAAAGTTTAGGAAGGAATCCTGTACAACAACTGAAGACTTTAACAAGGTTCAAATTGCAAGTAAATTCGCCGCACTGCCATGGAGAACAAAGCGAGAGGATGTAATTAAAGCATGTCAAGCTAGTGTCAAGAGATTAGGGTAAGTAAGAGGATTTTATTGGTTCTTTTTACACTGAACAGATCCATCTAACACAAACTTTGACATGTGTCTCTGACGAATTCATACAACACATATGTATACATACAACAAATAATAGTGGAGAACCAATCGATCTATATCAAATACACTTCCCTAACGCTTATGCCAATGAAGACTACTGGGATGGTTTGGCGGATTGCTATGCTCAGGGCCTAGTAAAGAATGTTGGCGTTTCTAACTACGGTGTGGACGCATTGCGTGCATGCCATGCAAAACTAAATGAGAGGGGGATAAAGCTAGCATCAAACCAAATACAAATGTCGTTACTATACCGTTGGCCACTGGAGAATGGCCTCTTGGATACATGTAAGGAGCTTGATGTAACAGTGCTATCCTACTCTCCTCTGGCTTTGGGTTATTTAACTGGCAAATATAGTAAATCAAATCTTCCCAAAGGACCCAGAGCAAAGATTGGTGAGCAACTTTTTTTTAGTTCCGAATTTGACAATTTGCAAACAGTCATGAAGGATATTGCAACAAAACATAATGGAGAAGTATCACAAGTTGCCATCAACTGGGCAATAGCAAAGGGTACAACGCCAATCCCTGGAGCTCGTACACTCAAACAAGTCAAACAGAATCTAGCAACACTTGATTGGAGTTTAACTGCTGACGAGGTAAAAGCATTAGATGATGCATCTTCAAAGGTCACAGGATTTGTAACCCCCGACAAGAACCCCTTCCCCCGTGAAGACAAGGATACAGGCTTGAAGATGTATGATTCATAGTATCAACAGTATCAACAAGAGATATACAGTCGAGAGAAGGTCTAAATCTTAAGGAACTTATCTCTAAAGTAACATGTCTACCTTTCTTCTACAAGAATAGAAAACAATCACTATCTAATAAATCTTTTCAGGGCAATTAAAGAGACAACTGAAAGTCCCGCGACTGCAACCAAGAGCAGCGCCTCTTTATGCTCATCGTACCATGCTATTGGCGAGTCTTCACTATCATCTAACTCTTCATAATGCTCCTCTTTCTCATACTCTTTCACTTCAGGTGGTATTTTGGAAAAAGATACAGCCTTGTTCAATACTGGACGAGAGGTATCCTCACTTGATTCTTCTATCTTCTCCTGATTGGGCATACCAGTTGCTATAGTTGCTTCCGTATGATTATTCTTTGCTTTTTGGTGACTGGGCTTGTTATCTTGTGGAGTTGCGGTAACCTTGTCTTTCCCTCCAAACATCGCCTTTGCTCTCTTCTTTTCCATACTCTTTGTTGCCTTCTTCTTGTTGGAACATTCTACTAGTAACCTTTTAATTTCTTTAACTTGATTTGTTAATGATTTCAATGAAGCCTTCTCCTCTTTACTGCGGTTTTGTATTTGCTTTATATTGATTTCATCTATATATTGCATCACCACAACTTTTGCTTTTGTTTTCAAAAGAGTAATCGCTTCTTGTACGTTGCCTTCTTCAAAGTATGCTCGAGCTGTAATCAAATGACTTTTAACTCGCCACTCACCAAAGAGCTTTGAATCAATGGTACCCTCTTTGTTTAATAGAGTATGTATCTTCTTGCCTCTTTTGTTATACAGAGCATCTGAGAGTATCAATGCATTCTGAGCGAACTTCTTTACTTCGGACCACTTTCCAAGCTTTATACAACAGGTCGCTGCATTATTCGAACATGTTATCATGATTACTACCAAGTCAGCTCTTACTTCATTAGTTGATGTATGATCATGTTGTACGTTTCTCACAGCGTCAACAGCAAGAGCATAATTGGTCAGAGATTTATCATAATCTTTTTCGGTGAAATACTTTGTTGCCTTTGTTTTGTAAGACTTTGCATGTATTATCTTCTCTTGTGGATTCATTTCTAAAGGCGTATGTTTTCTCACAACACGAGGTGGATCACAGGTATTGCAAACTACAGGTTTTCTACCACTAATCATCCATGAGGAAGGGGCTAACTCGATCGTATACTTGAGTATAGATTTGCTATCATCTACCCTGGATATATTAGTGACCCGTCCTCTACCATACTCACAAACAACATCATCACCTACTTTACACTGTACACTTGGATAATCAACACTTGTATACATCATTGATGGCTTTTGTTGTTTGCTTCCCGGCTTGGGTTTTGTAAAGCAACTTTGATCCCATTCTAACATTTCTACTTCTTTAATATCATCTTCTGGGCGTGTTCTAATTACAAGCCCCCGACCATAGGGTGTGTTGACAATACATTGGTTATCATCTTCCTTTTGACGATTTCTATGTGTATATGATCCGGCTGTCATATTGCACATATTATTATTATTTAATTGTTTTGTAGTACTTCGGTATTATTCAATAATGATTGGTAAGATGGGGTTGTTTGTTATTGAGTGATTGAACGGGCTGGATAGGTAGTAATAATATGAAATATAAATTTGTAGTACGATACCTATGTGGGGTTATAACAATAATTTTTGATAATGTGGGAGAGATGGACGATCCAAGCAGATAAATGAAATAATGATGACGCCTATATTCATATAAGCTCTAGCTTTCGATTAGAACTGATAGCAGGAAGGTAGGGCGTGGGAGTGAGTACACCATTGATCAATGATTCGATAGAATCTCTGCAATGTCAAGTCGATACTTAGTATTGAGTTTTAAGATCTAAAGAACCTACCTTTATCATCAGAAGTGAATAAGGAAGTACCATACAAATCGTAAACAGAAGAAGATGGCAAGTCAGCGTACCAATATCGCCACTAATAATAGCAGTGGTAGTACTGCAACATCTCTTCTATCCAATAATAACAATAGTAATGGCTATCGACCAACAACAACAAATACAACACAAACACTCTCAAACCTATCACAACTTTCACCAACTGCAACTAACACTCACAATAGTAATGCACAAACATTCAATCCACGTCTAATATTATCACAAATAATATCATTACAATCATTTCATTATGTCATATTAGGCATTATATTTCAAATTAATCATATACTATTTGGTACGTCAATAACTATTGATAGAATATTTACATCGAAACATTTAGATATTTGGAGTGCTGTTGGTTGGATTGATAATTCGGCTATATTGTTTTCAAGTTTGATTGGGTAAGTGTGAATCATGCATGAGTTGTGCGGTGTTTTGTGCAGATATATCTAACAATATGTACTCATATTGTTCGAACAACGCAAAGGTCATTACTACTTGCAATAATAGTTGAAAAGTCCAAAAAGTGTCTAGACTTTTCAGTAACATTATTCTTAATACATATTGTATTATCATCTATATATGGAGGTTTCCCCTCGACATGGGATTGGTGGATAATACATATATTGGGTATGATAATGATGGTATTGTTTGGTGAATATGCTTGTAGTAAACGAGAGTTGAGTGATATACCTTTATTGGTTATATGAAGTGTTAGTGAAGAGAGTTGATGAGACCAAACTAATGATATATTTACTAGTTCTTGATCTGTGCAGTAGAATCGTATTCTACATTCACTAAGAGTAAGAATCAGAGTCAATCGTTATTTTCAGCCGCCTCTTCTGGTGCATCCGGCATTTCCATCTGGTTAAGAGCAAGCAACTAATCAAACAAACAAAACGCAAGGGTTAGTAATCATTCACAAAATAGACTTCATGATGAAAACAGAAGACCCGTATCTTATACTACTCACAATTTGCTGCGCTTCATCTCTGACTGCAATGTTGTTATCATTGATAGCATTTTGCATGACTTGATGTGCACGATTGATGACAGTGCGACGATTGATCCTGAGACGGCCACCACCTCGAGAACGTGGGATAATGTTCTTCTCCGCTGTGTGGGAGAGGAATACTGACCACTCCTTCTCATTGCATTCCCTAATGCTAAGCTGGTTACCCTTGAGTCCAACAGAGCATGAAGATAGTGCAGCAGCAAAGCAAATGTTTCCTCCATCGCCATCATCATTGACTTGTCGACGGCTAACATTTATAGCCTCCATTTTGTTCGTCCTACCATTCTTCTTGTAAATCTTTAGTTTGCGTTTATATGCATCATACTCCATCCCAAAGACATGCTCTTCCATACGTCCCTGACATACGATGCTGATCATGTGCTGCCATGCAACTGATGATCCATCCTCTTCCTGACGGAGTAAGCCAAGAGAACCTAGTTTACCATCTCTTTTTTTACAACAGCAGTAGAATCTAACAATCACACGATGAATCCCCGCATCTAACACTTTATCAGTTGAGAAAATGACAGAATTTACATTGTTCTCCCTAACCTCATCAAGCTCAATGAGCGATGTAGCTAATACTTGCCCCCCTCTCATTAACAAACCACCTATTTCATCGTGAGGTGTCAAAGGCGCATGAACACCCGCTGTTCTGAAGAAGATACGATCAAATGATATCTTGTTATTGTTCTGTAAATATCTCATAGCTGCACCCTCATCTCCTTCTTTGATTTGAAAGTCAAAGTAGAAAATTTCTCGAGTGAGCTGTTCCATTTGATTGAGTACTTCGACCCATGTTTTCCCATCTTCTGGTACTGACAATGAATGTTTATTCTTTCCCTCGGTAACGACCATTTTCTGTTTAATATAATTCTTATCTGAAACCAAAATCTGTGTAGGACCTGTTGGTAGTTGGTGATTACACCTAGTGACAATCTCCTTCGATGTGCTTTCAACCTTCTTGAAGAAAGAAGAGCATGATCCACCTAAACGCCATAAATCATGACCTCCCAAGAAGGATAGAACCGGACCCAATAACTCATCAGGAAGTCCAATGAGATTGAAGATGTTGTCATCCTGGTACCTAGGACGTTTCGCGGCACGAGACATAGCTTTTTGTCTCTGTTTGTATTAGTACTAACTATCCAATAATAGAGATGTGTTATAATAATTTGAAGAGTTGTCTTTTTCTGGTATTATTGTAGATGATCACGAATGTATACCTTCCAGTCAAGCTCGTCTTATAGTCCCGTCGTATAACGATATGTTGGCTACCTTACGAACAACAACAACAACAACAGTGGTGCGGGATATTAAGTTAATGTAATGGTACATGAACATGTCGTGATAATATTGCATTAGTATGAGGTGAGATATATTATTATTGATATCATATCATAAAACATACATCCGAATTATATAATATATTTGATTAGTATAATCCAAACTACAAAACAATATTACAAAACAATATATTGTACTCACACAATACTTAGCCCGGACACTCAGTAGGTAAACCACTGCTTGATTCAAGATATTTATTATTACAATCGTAATTGTCCTGACGTTTCGCCGCACGAGAATATAATTAGTCGATACTTTTTTAATGGAAGAGTGGGTATATATCCATCCAGTCAACCTTTATATCCTGTCCTCCTATCCTAAGCAAAGCACTAGATACGATACAATATTCAGTATGTAATGATAATACAGGATACATAGGGAGTCCCGTACACGTACTTTGGCTACAAAAGTACAGAAAGGTAAAATGAAGTGTTTATTTGGTAAACAAAAGAGTCTGAGTATATACATAGAAAAGATACATGCTGTGTAACAAATAAAGTTAATGGTACAAAATCTATGGAGCTTACTTTAGTGCCCTCACATATAGTTTCCATCTTTGTCTATGCACGACGAGCTGTGCTCAATTCTAACACTAACTGCCACGGTCTTTGTTCGTGTCAAAAGCAGCGGAGGGTTCTTCATCTTCCTCATCAGAAGAGTCGCTATACAAATAGTCTTCATCGTATGGCTTATAATAGTAGCTCTCCTCTATTTTCCATACATCAAGCTCAGCGTGATCAGAACCTATCATGAAAAAATAACCTCCATATAGTGTGCGAGGTGTCATATTTCTTCGCCTTACTGCACTGACAATCTGACCAGGAACTATTGTGTATATTTTGTGGTGCCCAGAGTCGGAATCATCTTTTACGACAAATGGAGGCGGTGGTACTTTGAAGATATTGACACAATCATCTGTAGGCATCTCCTGATTCTGATCATCAGTCTGGTGGTTATCATTATCTGGACATGATGTACAATAGAATCCTTTTGTCTTCTCGATGAATTTTGCTGACTTAGACAGCTCAACAGAAGATTCGTACGCTTCGACTATTAATGTACCAACTTAAAGAGAAGAGAGAGAAAACGAAGGTCAGCCCTGAATCTGCAACACAAGGATGAACGATCGAGTGCATAATGAACTTACGGACATAAAGAAGTTCAGTCTCTAAGAGCATAAATGCATCTTCAGTCATCTCGTTTATACCAGCTCGATAAGCAAGTATTCGAATGATTCGGCGTCCATCTTCTGCCGAAAGGACACCTTTACAGTCATCTTCAGGCCAACACCACTTGGTGTCGCTAAAAGAAGGAATTGAACAATAGCAACTTCCATCCTCATCAAGGGCCATATCGATTATACGTTGGACTTCCTGGCTTTCATACTCTGGCGAATCGCCATAGTTTACTGGTACAGAATGAAATGTCTTTTGTACAAGTGCAACATCTTCTTTTTGTACCTTGACTCTGTTGCAGTGAATAGCCGCCAAAAGTGTTTGTTCCATCTTCTTTATCATGTATCCTTCCAAAAACTCAATCAAGTAAGAAACGGTATCACCACGCAAGCGAAAGTGAATATCGTTCCCAGCGCTAGAATGATTCATCCTCGATAGGATATCAGCTGTAATATTTCTGAACTTTTCGGCTATAATATCTACAGATTCTGCACCAGAAACAAAAGTAAATTCCTCTTCCATCTCGCCACTGAGTACAAAGTGAATAATGTTAAAGGTACTCTTCTGGTGCTTTCCAATCATTCGCAACCCCCAATACAAATCGCTCCTTGCCAATTGATTGAGTCTTTTACATACTCCATCAAGTGTCATTACCTTAGAGACTTCAAGATAAGGAAGTATCTTTGTTAGCAAGATATTGGGCAAACCCATCAACGAGGGACTTTCTGTTGCAACATCCTCTATATCATCTTCCAATGTTTGTATAACCACATCATTTGTCTCGCAATCAGCTGCGGCTTGTTCAATCTCTAACCTCAGCGTCTCATCGTCAACCTCTTCTGCCTCTTCCTCTGCACCACTATCGTCTTCGTCACTATCCACCAGCTCAATGACTCGACACTCACCAACTTGAAGTGTTTCCCGTTCTCTCCAAGTTTCAAAGATTACTTTATTATCCCTATCGGCAGCGATGTCGTGAAGTATCGATATAGCTCTTTCTGATATATCAGAAAAAGACGAATCTTGAAGTTCAATCAAGGTTCTAACGAAGCCTACCCTGAGATTGTTTGGAAATTCGTCAAGATTACATTTGCTGCCAAGAGTCAACATTGCATTTGCCAGATGAGTATATATAATGCTGCTGTCAGTCACCTTGGCAATAGTGGCAATTGTAACCAATGCTCCTGAATCAATAATCTTCTGAATAGGCGGCTCTTCTGAGTCAAAGATGTTGTTGACAAGTACTGAGCAATTCGACAACATGCCATCCCGATCGGATGTCTTCATAGTATGTATAAGGTGAGGAAGTAATGCCACTTTCCTTCCCACTGTTATATCATCTTTGACGGCAGCCAATACTATCAGAGTACTATTCACAACCGAATGATTACCGGAAAGGAGCATTGATCCAAAATCAAATGTTTCTCCCAACTTGACAACTTCGCTGGCAATTCCTTTGATATTTGTTGCAGTACCGTCTGTCACAATCATACTTAGCACATCCATAGCACTAGTGACAATAAAATCATTAGTAGAGCACAATAGTCGGGTGAAGGATGGACCAATCTCTGATTCAAATACTCTTTCTCTATCCTCGTCTGATCCCTTAGATAGGATTCCAACAAAACATTTAACCGCCTCAATCTGAAAGTCGTGACTACTGGATAGATGGCGTTTCAGGGTAACGAGTAGTGTGGATATTTGTGTAGAGGTGAGTGGTTGTCTCGATATGTTGTCAATCTCTTCAATGAAGCGCCGTAAAAGTCGAAGACAATCAATTTCAATGTCACTTGTGCCATCGTCCCTTTCCCCAGTAACAACAGATATAATCTCATCAGTATACAACACTAAGTCCTGCAAAGACTTCTCAAACTCATCTAGATTGATAAAACCTAATTCTTGTAATCGATCAAGCGACGATCTCGAGAGGCAACAACTACTCCATGACACCGAACCAAAAGATCTTGATATAGCGTTTGTAATTTGTTGAGATGATATCTTTTTCACATCTATTTCGGCATTATTGATACTTCTCTGTAGCTCTTCAATTTCCATGCTGTGATATTTCACCATGTAAAGAGGATTCTCTGATTCATTGTTACCAATTTTATATCGCCTTGCATTACCCAATAAATATAGTATACGCTGATCTGTACGAAGTAGTTCTCTCCCCCCAGGACGACTTTCAATGATTCTCTCAATTTCAGCCCTCGAAAGACAGCAATCAAGACTATACGGTCTGTTGGAAAGTGCACTGCTAGATGAGCTTCCCCTACTTTCAAAATTCAAAACAGACTCTAGGGGAAATGTCTTACATGCAAGTGAGCATGTTTCACATCCATTTCCTCCTCGTTGATTACTTGTATCCGGACAGCAAAGTCCAGATATATGAACATGTTTTGACAGCGCCCCTGATGAATAACCAATTGAGACGTTATCAAGAAATCTAAACATTTCTTCCCTGCTACCTTCATTTGGGTATGATTCGTCACCTTCCCAGAAATGTTCATCTGCTGGACAGAAATTCTCAATCACCTTCATCCCGTCGTCAGCATCCGTCCCTCCAAAGAATACCTTCTCAAGTTTATCAAATTGTGAGAGATATGAAACTACCCTATGAGCACTTTGAAAGTCCAAATTAACTTCTCTTATATCTCCACCCTCCGCCTCCGGAAGCTCCTCAATAACAGTACTTGACAGCAAACAATTAATACGTATTTCTTTTATATCGCGAAACCTCCTTGCAACTTTGATATTGAGTTGTGATGATTTATTAATGCATAATTTTGTTAACAGTGGTAAACTTCTGTATATTGTTTTGCATGTAGCCGAAGAAGATATTATAGTTTCGAATGGTACATCTGAGCCAAGAGAGAAAGAAAGTTGATGTTTTGGTACGTGTGATAATATTGTATTAGAGTATTAGGTGAGATATATTATTATACTGATATCATATCATAAAACAAACACACCAATTTCAAATAATACATTTGATTAATAACCCACAAAACAATATTTTGTTCTTACATTGTAAAACCTTGGACCATACTTCAGTAGGTAAATTCCTTGAATTGGAGATATTACAATCGTCATTGTCCTGACACCTAGGACGTTTCGCCGCACGAGACATACCAAATAGATAATTCATCAAATAAACAATCCTATATTATTATATATTATCCATCCAGTCAACCTGTTCAAATTATGTTCACGTAAAATGCACACCGCTCGATCTGGACCAAGTAAAAATTCGATCTAGACCAAGAACATAAAAGAGCTCCATCTAGAGCTGAGGCCTTCGCGTGTGAATAAAAAGGATCGCTCATTTTGGGTATCTTGTCATTGCTTGCCATAAATACATAACCTCTCACGTAGTATACTGAACTTTGTCGGCGGCTGCTATAAATAATGCCGCCGCTGCCGTGCCGTCCATTACCATCGTGCATCAACCATACTTCTAAAATAATAATTTAACTAACAACCACCGTATTAAATAAATTGCATCACTTATACTAAACATAACAAAATCATGCAGTTCATGCAATCATCTATATACCGTGGTGCAGGTATTCTATTGCAACAACTCCGTCGCCCATCAATTAATACAACACATATATACCGCAATAATAATGTCGCACGTCCTCTATTCGTCGGTGGTTTATATGCATTTAAACAACAACAATCAGATGATGTACGTCGATTTCCTAGTATTGTTAGTGCTTGTGCTGCAACTTTATTCGCTGCCGCAACAACATATAATAATAATAATAATAATAATAAGTCAGCAATTTGTGCACCGGCGTTGTCATCATTAACTATTAAAAATAGTAGATCAATAACTAATAATACAACAACAAACAATATAAGTGAAACAAGTAATAGAAGAACAAAATACAAAACAAATGATAATAATAAAGAAGATAGCATTATTGCTAGAAAGGCATATAAGGCTGCATGGGCAAGGAATAAATACCGACAAAAGAAAGAGGAGGAATATCGTGAACAGGAGTATCGGGCTGAATTAATACGTCGTTTAGGGTACAATTATAGGGCAGTGCAGCAAATTAAGGGTACACCACACACAAAACAATATAAATCTCCACCAAATAAGCCTATTAGATCATTCAAAATTGATAATGTATTTGAAATTGATCCAGAACTTATCCCACCCTGTTTAAGAATAATGGATGAGTTAGTGTTGTCTCCAATGAGAAGTATTAATGGGATGGTATTGAGTATGGATGCTAAAAAGGGAAATGAAGCGAGAGTGAATGTTAACTTTCCGAGCGCAATGGTACATTATTATGGGAAAGATAAAGAGGGTGGTAAGCTTATAAATGATCCAACTGGTAAGGGAGTATATAAAGAGAGAGCTGCTTATGCCACAGGGCATGGTAGTGGTACTAAAGGTATATGTAAAACGTGAGTAGAAAAGTATACACATGATATGCACAACTTTGTCCTTGGCCATATCTCACCTCAACTATACTACTCTTACACACAGACAATTAAAGAATCGTTTATTTAATGAAGATATGGAATTTGTATCTACTCGTTTACGTCGAATCATCTTTGAACGTCATCCATGGCTCTTAGATGATGATACAGTTAATACGAGAGTGCCGACAAATCATATGACTTCTCTCGTCTATGCCAACAAGTATCAAGATATGAAGTCAAAAGAGCAAATGCCACCCCATACTGACATTGCATATGAGTTGAGACATCGTGAGGATAAGAATGGTGACAAGATCGGTAGAAGAAAGGTTTGGCTGCCATGCAAGAACAACTCACAGAAAGTGGGTACACCTACCATAAATCTTTCTATGTTTGACTCTCGCTCATTCAAGATCCTCGAGCAACTTCCTGGAAATGTCGACAGGCAACCAGCCAGTTTACCCAGTGTTGAATGGTTGTTAGGAAATGGCACATTAACATTCATCCATCCATATGATGAAAAGCCAAAGTATAATACAAAAAACTACCTTACTCAATACAAACATGGCAAGATATCATATGGTGGTGACAATAGGTTGAGTGTTTGCCTCGGTTTCCGTACAACTGTAGCTACACTTATTTGCCATGAGAGTACTGGCTCAGTATATGTAACTGATGACGATCGAGAAAAGTATGCAGAGCGAGATGCTGATCTTGAGAACGTAGAGAACTTAGGCATGACCAAACGAGGTCATCCGAAGGGATGCAATGTGAAACAAGTTGAGGGCAAGTTGCAGAGGTTTTATAAAGCTGCTAGAAGTAGATGGTTTAAAACTAAATCATAAGTGCATATATATTACACTTTGCGTCACAATTTTGTTCATATTACTTAGTTTCTCACATACATACATCTACCTGTCCATACTTCCTACCATACTGATCCTACATAGGAATTGGGTCTTAAGATACCACTCAATTTTGAGGCTCTAGAGTATTGCTTCTTCAGCACTTTGATACACTTCTTCCTAATCTCACCCCAATGCTCATTCTCAAACTCACAGTCACCGTCTGGTAGCTTGCCGAACTGCAAAACCTCAAAGGTAGCAACATGAAAGCACATGCCATCAAAGTTGTAATCCTCACAACAGCAAGTCACTCTCTTGTTCACATGATCACAATCAACTTGAATCCAATCTCCAAGCTGACGTGGAGGTCCGACTCTTTCCTTCTCCTCTGCAATACTTTGTAAAGTCTCATCAGCATCCAAATCCTTAAAACCTTCTTTTGATAATAAGTCAAGAATCTCCGCCTCTTCAAATTCGTCAGTCCAATACAAGTACTCTTCAATATTTTCCTTCTTACCTGCCCTTTTCTTCTTTTCCTTCTTATCTGAAGACTTATCAGCCTCATTACCATGCTTATCCTTCTCACGTTGGATGTCCAATGGTGTTCGAACAGTCTTCTTCTCCTTTCTAGCTTTCTTATTCTTCACACGAGTGGCTGTTTTTGATGTAGTCTTTACAGAAGGGTTCCTCTGCAACCTCCTATTCACAAAGCTTCTGAATGATTCACCATTCTTCCTACCCGGCACATTGGCAAAGAGATTATGCAAGAGGTCCATCTTCAATCTCCTTTTCTTCTCTTTCGAGATATTGCACTTTTGATATGAGTTGGTGGTCGAAGTTACATCTACCACTGAATTCTCAAGCCAGGAGTCAGCCATGATGTTAGTAGACTCTTCCATCTGCCTCAGAGATGTCAATACACGTGATGCAGTCGGCAATTGAAAACTGCAGCTAACATTCCCATTACCAATTACCTCATGAGGATTAACATCCGCAGTATGACTGCCATACTCTGTGCAAATCATATACTGAATATCATGGGGTAGCAATGCATTGTCATCTCCGTCCAAGTTGAACTTGGAGATTCTACGCAACAAGCCATAATCACTTTCATCCCTCACAGGCTTATAAGCAAACCCCTTCTTTGTGTCGTTCAAGTTTGGACACATCATTAAATCCATTGCCACAGCTCCGACAATATAGACAACACTTTTCTTGGCTACCTTGCTACATTTCTTGGTGACATGTCTCCATTTGTTCTTGATGTTGCCACCTCTTATCTCTCCTCCATTGTTACTACCTGATTGACCAGGGATGCCAGCACCACGTCCTCCTAGTCTCAATGGATCATAAGACAAGTATGTCTTGTTAACATGCTCCCGTTGGGCTTCATTCTTCTCTTGTTTAGTTTCAAGCTTATCATGATGACGATCTCTCATCAAGTCAATGAAGGCTTCAAAGTCTTCCTTATGCATGGGAGGGATGTAGTTGGCTAACATAGCATCTCCAACAATCTTTGCAGTATTGGAGTGTGATACTTTCATAGTCTTTATTAGATAGTTCGCAAACGAGCCCTTTGATCCAACTTTACCACCACCTCGGCTCAAAGGCATCCTAATGATATGTGTAAAACAGCTTCGGGGATCAATACCGAGTTCTATGCATGCAGAGTGCAATGCATTGGCTCCATCAATCAACACTTTGTCTGGAACACCATTCACATCAAGGTTGATGAGCTCCACCATCCTACCCATGACTTTCTTAGCCATCTCCCCACTTTCAGTAGGGCAGACAATAAATGACGTCGGCCAAAAACGGTGCTTGAAGTCATCTACTCCACATATGCCTAGAACAAAATCAGTGCCTGGTATGTGTGTAAAGTCACATGAGAACTGAATAGCACCCTTATTCTCCCCTTCAAACATTAGCCCAGCTAGCCGGACAACTTCGGCTGCCTGTTTTGATTCAAAGAAGACCACATCCTTTACTCCATCACTTTGAAAGTTGTGTTCAAGCACCTTAACCCGCTCAGTCATAGTTTTGAAGAGGGATGTAGACATGAATTCATTTAAGCTGCTCCATTTTTGCTTTGGCGCATCCTGCATTAGCTCATTTAGAATCTCGCTTGTCTGATTGATGGTGAATGGTTGGTGATTATACTCGTGCATGAAGTACTTGCCTTTCCGCCTCGCAAATCCTTGAGCAGCTAATGTGAACTGATGCACATCTGTACTTTGTGCATCAGTAGTTGGTACCTTAGTAGACTGCACCATATCATGGACAATGTTGGATATTGTCTCGTTGCCACGTCTCATTAAGATTTCTTCCTTCTGTTTGACAGAGAGAGAGTACTCGGTAGTCTTCTTGGTTGGTTTAGGTGGTAATTCATGATTAATGTGAGTATAAGGCTGACCTGGGTTATTTGGATCCTCCTTCTTATATAGTAACAATCCACCCTGAACCCTTGCAAGTTTCACTTCCACATTACAGCCTTCTGCCTCACATGTGTAAGTCTGCAAATCCTCCACTAGATCCCCTTGCGCTATAACATTGCCATAACGTGGTCTGCCTTTGTTCCAAATACGACAGGTATTGGCAAGCATACCATGTTGGCCATGTACCCTTACACTCTCTTCATGATTGAGTTGCCGACGATTACCAATAGATTCACCACCATTACACCTAATACTTTGACCTCGATCAAGTAGAAACCCTGCATACTTCTGTTCAATGGGAATTAGCGGCTTATGTCGACAGTGTGAGTTATTGTTACAATGAGTGGGTATCCAGTTACCATTATTAACAACATTGCCGTTCCTACTTGCATCATTTGTATTGGCTTCTCCACGATCTGCCTCATCAAAACACTCCATTACGTCTAACCATCTTCTTCGGTAGCCTCCTGTTCGTCTTTCATTAATTCAGTAACATCAAACTCTTCCAGAGATGCATCACCAATTTCATCAGCATCAAGCTCTTGACCAAGCTCTTGACAGAATTGTAGATTAGGATTCATACCATTCAGCTGTGTGAAAGGCTCGTGGCTGTTATTGTTATTATTGGTACTGCGGGCTGCAGTTGATTGATTTGATGTAGATGATCGGTTACAACAGTTGCCATTGTGTATGTGTCTACCTCCACCCCTACCTCTACCTCCACCTCTACCTCCACCTCTTCCTCTAGCCCCCGATGAATAACCAATGGAAACATTGTCAAGAAACCTAAACATCTCTTCCCTGCTGCCTTCGTTTGGGTATGATTCGTCACCTTCCCAAAACCACTGATCTGCCGGACAGAAATTCTCAATCACTTTACCATCATTGTCTGCATCCGTCACTCCAAAGTATATATTCTCGAGCTTATCAAATTGAGAGAGATATGAAATTATCCTATGAGCACTTTGAAAGTCCAAATTAACTTCTCTTATGTCTCCACCCTCTACAAGCTCCTCAACGATAGTACTCGATAACAAACAGTTGATGCGTATTTCTCTAATATCACGAAATCTCCTTGCAACTTTGATATTGAGTTGTGATGATTTGTCTATGCATAATTTTGTTAATAGTGGTAAGCTTTTGTATATTGTTTTGCATGTAGCCGAAGAAGATATTATAGTCTCTAGTGGCACATCTGCCAAAAAGAGAAAGAAAGTTGATGTAATGGTACATGTGATATTGTTGTATTAGGGTTAAGGTGAGATATATTATTATACTGATATCATATCATAAAACATACACCCGAACTTTAAAAACATTTAATTAACATAACCCACTACAAAACAATATATTGTACTCACATCGTAATACTTTGGCCCATATTTCAGTGGGTAAATTACTTGAACTTGAGATATTACAATCGTCATTGTCCTGACACCTAGGACGTTTCGCCGCACGAGACATACCAAAAGAATTCAAATAAACAATCCTATATTATTGTATGATCACAAATATATTATCCGTCCAGTTAACCTTTATATTCCTGCTACCATCCTAACATTTTGTTTTGAGCATAACAAAAAAATGTACGTTAAGGAGTCCCGTACTCGTACTTTGGCACAAAAGTACAGAAAGGCTTGTGAAGTAGTTATTAATTGCAGTCAAATCAGGTAATAGAATTGCAATGGCGGATAATACATTAGCAGCGGCAGCATCAGGACATGCGTCAGCTACTGCCCAGGAAGGCGGTGCTCCGAATTTATCACAGCACTTGCCGAACCTGGTAAGTTATTTGTGATGAAATTGTTACTCTATATTTGTTGAATTTGTTAGTTAACATCTCTGCTCTCTTGTCTAATGGATATCAACAGGCAGGTTCAGTATTAAATGTACCTGATAACTTTGGAGGTTCACTCTTAATACGTATACAGAATATGTCAGCCACTGGTAAGTAACATTTTGCAATAATAAGTATTTTTACTGCAATATCAATACAGATGACAAAGTGCTCTAATTTCTTCACTTTACAAACATCAGCTGATTTAGGAGTACGGTTGGATTTAAAACAAATTGCTCTCCGTTGTAGGAATACTGAATTCAATCCACGACGATTTGCCGCTGTTATTATGCGTCTACGAGAACCTCGTGCAACAGCATTAGTATTTGCTTCCGGCAAATTAGTAATAACCGGCACGAAGAGTGCACACAATTCTAGTTTGGCAACAAAGAAAATAGCATATATTCTTGAAAGGGTGGGATTTCAACCTGCTGATTTTATCAATTTTAAAGTACAGAATATAGTTGGGACAGTTGATGTAGGATTCCCTATTCGATTGGAGGGTGTTGCTTTTGCACATCCAACTTTTTCATCGTATGAACCAGAACTATTTCCTGGGTTAATTTACAGATTGGTACAACCACGAGTTGTGTTATTGATATTTGTTAGTGGGAAAGTTGTTATTACTGGTGCCAAAACAGAGATTGATATGGTTGAGGGATTTAAGAAGGTTCATCCAGTTCTGTTGGAGTTTCGTAAAGTTCATACTCAACAACTCGGGATGGCTGCGATTGGGGACGGTGTACAAGGAAGTGCTGATGATGTAACTGTACCATCATTACCCCCAATTGCTAAAGCAAACACTGCAAAAGGTGGCAAAGGAAAGGCAAAAGGAGCAGCAAGGAAGGGCGCAAAGAGCAAAGAAACACATGAAGTATAGTGTTTTTTTGTGTGATGTTTAATGCAGAGAAGGAATATATCCATTTGCTCACACATGACTTGATGTAAAATTGTGTAGAGATATAATTTCATAATAGAATGAAGAGTGACTTTTGATGTCTGTGTCTATTGGATAAAATGTTTTAACTCTTGACGACTCCTCTGATTGATGCACCACATCGCTCATACGATATTATCAGCTGATGAGCTTTTATGTACATCATTTGCAATATTGATAATCTTTTCTATATGTTCACCAACTATATTATCATCCGCCGCTATCAATAATGTATGAAGTGGATTAGTGGCTAAAATCAAGCTGTCAAGTTTTGTAGTAGTAAGCCAATGATGTATTATTTGACATCAAATCCCTCGCTACGTAAGCATACTTTGTGTAGTTCAATTAATCTTTGACAATCGGCATCCTCTTCTCCATTAGATAAGATACAAGCATCCCGTGCCTGCTTTGTTTCGGGACAACAGCAACATATCTTCTTGCCTGATTTTATCCCAACTTTCTGTGAGCTTTTGCATTTCTTTTCATCATCTGTTGCAAGTGCTGGCGTTGAAGACGGAGTGGATGACGAGTTTCCCATATTGCAATATTATTTCTTTGTTAGTTATTAGTAAACGACGAATGTGCTTTAGTATATATGTAATAGATACGAGAGTATGATAGTTAGTAGTATGTAGTAGAAGCAAGAGGTGATTTGTTTTATGATTCAGATTTTGTTTTCTCGCTCTTTTCACCATAGAGAAGAGACGGACAGACCTTGAATCCCCTCCCTGAATGCCTTGCTTCCTACTTACTGATGCAGCCCTTGCCTAAATGATGCATCAATAGCAATATCCAAGACACCCTTGTGATATGAGGTACTATAATACATATTATGAACAGTGGGCAGTTCTCTTGCCTCAGATCAGGCAAAAATCTGGATTTTCGACTGTCAGGAAATGTTTGGCCATCAAGTGGGGGTATGGCATCATGTAGGTGCTGCAATAGTGGTTGTTTGGCATTGTATGGGTGTATAACAAGTTTATGAACACTCCAAGCATGATTATTAGTCCCTTCATCATACTTTTACAGCCACTTGTTGGCAGGTTTCATGTGTCAGATCTGGATTTTCTGCCGACTGTCAGGCAATGTTTGGCCATCAAGTGGGGGTATGGCATCATGTAGGTGCTTTAATAGTGGTTGTTTGGCATTGTATGGGTGTATAACAAGTTGATGAACACTCCAAGCATGATTGTAAGTCCCTTCATCATACTTTTACAGCCACTTGTTTGCAGGTTTCATGCCTCAGATCTGGATTTTCTGCCGACTGTCAGGCAATGTTTGGCCATCAAGTGGGGGTGTGGCATCATGTAGGTGCTGCAATAGTGGTTGTTTGGCATTGTATGGGTGTATAACAAGTTGATGAACA